>Ga0208274_1000003_pt1 | contig 166279 bp, 167 predicted proteins | sample ETNtaG_22_FD_185755 | JGI IMG/M metagenome (GOLD analysis project Ga0208274, IMG submission 185755) | Marine microbial and viral communities from oxygen minimum zone, Eastern Pacific Ocean - ETNP201306SV43 (SPAdes) (version 2) | ecosystem: Environmental > Aquatic > Marine > Oceanic ... | reverse complement strand
TCGAACCCGAACCGTTCCAGCACCTCGATGTCGTGGTGCCACCATCTCTCGGACCAGTCACCCCTCGAGATCGTGAACCAACCCTCTTCGTCGAGGTCATAGACGAGCACCCGTACACGAGGGGTATTCGGATGCGTTTTCAGTACCGGCCCCCAGTGGGTGCCATGCCCAGGCAGGAACTTCTTGCACCTGCTGGGATTGACGACAAATTGCTTTGCCATTTCATCTCCTCATCGCTCAGGCGTTACCACCGACTACTACGCCGGTTGGTGACCGTCACAGGGCCTGTCCCTCGGGTCGTCTTGATGAAGTTGGTCACCACACCCGGTGACCAAGCAGCTCTCTTATTGTCTTATTTTCACTTTGGAGAGATAACTCTCCCCTCACTCAAATCCTATGTGCGGGTTGTAGGAAATGTCAAGGTTGGGAGAGAAATTCTTCTCTTTTAGGAGAGATAACTCTCCCCTCACTCAAATCCTATGTGCGGGTTGTAGGAAATGTCAAGGTTGGGAGAGAGGTTCATTAAATCAAAGAATATCTCTCTCTCGTCCCTCACTCTTATTATGGATCGAAACCTGTTCTCAGTCAAGACTTCTGGGTTCTCTTTTCAATATTATTACAAGATTCTTGTGTATTTTTTCAGAGAAGGTTCTGATCTGGTTGCTGATCGAGGAAATCATCCTTGTTGTCCCGAAGCCAAGGCATGGTTCGATACCTACTTCCCGTACTATGGCGACGTCGCCCGTCTAGGCAGCAACGGTGACGGTGAACCCTGCGAGTCGCTACCAGGTGGCTCCTGACCTGTGGTTTCGGCCGCGCGACGTCCGACTGTCACAGGGTTGCGCGACACTCCTCGGGAGCGATCGGAGGTCTCCATGGGCTACATGGTTGACGATGGGTTCCGGAAGGAGGCGCTGGGGCACCTGCGGCGCCTCACCGGAGACCCCACGTCTGACTTTCGCGACCAGCAACTCGAGGTGATCTACCGACTGGTGGCAGAGAGACAGCGGGTCCTTCTCGTGCAGCGCACCGGTTGGGGCAAGAGCGCCGTCTACTTCATCGCCACCAGGATGCTGCGTGACCGTGGTGGTGGGCCGACCCTTCTGGTGTCGCCCCTGCTGGCCCTGATGCGTAACCAGATCGAGGCTGCCGAGCGGATGGGGGTGCGGGCCGTCACGGTGAACAGCACCAACCGCGACGACTGGGACAAGGTGTTCGCCGGTGTGACCTCAGGCGATGTCGACCTGTTGCTCATCTCACCCGAGAGGCTCGCCAATCAGAACTTCCGCAAGGACGTCCTTCCCGAGGTGGGCCGCCGTAGCGGCCTGCTCGTGGTCGACGAGGTCCACTGCATTTCCGACTGGGGCCACGACTTCCGCCCCGACTACCGACGCATCCGCCGTGTACTGGACCTCCTGCCATCCGGCGTGCCGGTAATCGGTTGCACAGCCACAGCCAACGACCGAGTCATCAACGACGTCGATGAGCAGTTGGCGACCGACGCCACTGTTCGTGGCCCCCTGGGGAGAGAAGGCCTGCGTCAACACGTAATAGACATGGCCCACCCCGCCGAACGCCTCGTGTGGCTGTCCGAGACAATTCCGAAACTGGGCGGATCCGGCATTGCCTACACGCTCACCATCGCCGACGCCAACCGTGTCGCCGAGTGGCTGAAATCCCAGGGCCTAGATGCTGTCGCATACCACGGAGCTCTCGAACCTGAGAAGAGGCTAGTGGTCGAACAGCGACTTCTGGCCAACGAGGTGGACGTCGTCGTCTCAACATCGGCTCTAGGAATGGGCTTTGACAAGCCCGACCTAGGTTTCGTAATCCACTACCAGGCCCCGTCGTCTGCGATCACCTACTACCAACAGGTCGGCCGCGCAGGGCGTCAACTCAATGAGTCGTGGGGTGTGCTCCTCAGGGGCGCCGAGGACGAGGACATTCAGGACTACTTCATCGAGAACGCCTTTCCCCCGGCTGACCTTGCCGAGGAGGTGGTCGCATTCCTCGAGGCTTCCGGCGAGTCGTTCACCGCGACCGGGCTCGAGGAGCATTTCAACGTCCGACGGACCCGGCTGGCACACCTCCTAAAGACTCTCGAGGTGGAGGGAGCCGTCGAGCGCGATGGCTACCGGTGGCGCAGAACCCTCACCCCATGGGCCTACGACCGCGATCGGGCCGAGGCCGTCACAGCGCTGCGTCGTGTCGAACAGGGCGAGATGGTGGGGTACGCCGAGAGCCCCACATGCCGCATGGCCTACCTGAGGAACCTCTTGGACGACACCACCGAGGAGCCGTGTGGCATATGTGACCGCTGCACCGGGGAGTCCCTCGAGATCGACCTGGATCCCCGCCTCGTGGCCCAGGCTGTCGAACACATCCGAAGGGGCTATCTGACGATCGAGCCTCGCAAGAAGTGGCCCGACAGCGGATGGATTCCGACCGAGCATCGCAGCGAGGTCGGTCGGGCCCTCTCCCGCTGGGGTGATGGAGGTTGGGGAGACCGGGTGGCCGAGAACCGCGTTGCGGGCTGCTTCGACGATGACCTCCTGGATGCCGCCGTCGAACTGATTCGTGACCGCTGGCAGCCCGACCCGTCCCCCACGTGGGTGACGGTGGTTCCGTCCACACGCTTCCCGGGAGTCACTGCCGAGTTCGCTGCCCGCCTGGCCGAACGGCTCGGCCTAAGGTTCGTTGAGGCCATCGAGCGCGTTGCCGACAGGGAGCCCCAGAGGACCATGAACAACAGTGCGATGCAGTACCGGAACGTGGAGGGCGTGTTCACCGCCACCGGAGCCATCAACCCGGGACCGGTCCTGCTCATCGATGATGTCGTCGACTCACGCTGGACCATGACCCTGGTCGGAGTGGCACTCCGGCATGGCGGCTCAGGGCCCGTGTATCCGTTCGCCCTGGCTGATGCCGCGGGTCGCTCCACGTGACCCGGACCGACAACTCGCTCGCCACGGCTCTGCTGGTCAGCCGTATCGCCGGCGACGGCCATGACACCCTCAAGGCTTCCGAGTACTGGTCTCTTCCGTGCCCTCCCGGTGAGTTGCTCGGCAAGGCGACAGATGACATGGCTGGCATGGGCATCGATGAATCCCTGTCCGATCGCATTGTGGCCCTGTTCGACAGGTCGGTGGCCCTGGCCTTCGAACTGGACCGCTACGAACAGGCTGGCATCTCGACGGTGACCGTCCACGACGCCGGCTACCCGGCACGCCTGCGCGAGCGGCTGGGTGACAGGGCGCCGGCGCTGCTCCACGTGGCAGGCGACGTGAACCTGCTCTGCGAACCCGGCGTCGGCGTTGTCGGAAGCAGGGGAGTGGACGAAGACGGAGCGCAGGTCGCCACGGCCGTCGCCGAGTGGGCGACATCGCTCGAGTTGTCAGTGGTTTCCGGCGGGGCACGCGGTGTCGACCAGTTGGCCATGAACACCGCCCACCAGGCAGGTGGCAAGGTCGTAGGCATCCTGGCCGACTCCCTCACCCGCCAGATCGCCAGGGCTGGGGCCAGAAAGGCGCTACTCAATGGCGACACAGTGCTGGCAACCCCTTACGGGCCCGAGGCGCCGTTCAGCGTTGGCACCGCAATGGGTCGCAACAAGGTGATCTACGCGCTCTCAACCCTGACCGTGGTAGTCGCCTCAGACCGTGAGACCGGCGGCACCTGGGCCGGAGCAATCGAGGCACTCCGCGGCGGATTCGGTCGTGTCGCCGTGTGGCGCGGACCAGGCGAGGGCTCCGGAAACGCACACCTGGTGAGGCGTGGAGCAACACCATTCGACAACGTCGACCAGTTTGATGAGATCCTGGCCGAACCAGACGAACCGGTCGTGGCCCCACCCGAACCATCCCAGGAGACCCTGTTCACGGGCTAAGTCACGCGGGCACGCTGCCGTTCATCTGGTGCATGATTGATCCCATGGGGGAGAGGTACTCCTGATGGACACACGGGTTGAGAAGGTGGTCGTGTCCGGCCCCGGCCCAGACGGGCAGTGGTACTGGCGGCCGGTGGGCGGATCGGAAGATGCCCAGTCGATCGACCCGCCGCTGGTCGACTCCGACTGGACAAGCGGTGACATCATCGAAATGCGGGTTCGGCGCGAGATGGGTCGCATCGAACTGGTTGGCCAACCAGACGAACCCGTGGTTGAGGAGGCGTCGATCCTCCTGAACGGCGAGCCACTCGACCTGCCAGAGGATGAGCAGATCGAACCCGGCGACGTCCTCTGCGCGGTAATCCGCTGTGGCCGGCCGGCCTGCCGACCGGGTGGACAGGGATCGCGTCGGCAAGCGACGCCCGGTAGTTGTCGTGGGAACCGAGGGCAATTATCTGATCGTGAAGCCAATCTTCAGCCGCGACCTGTCTAGTTAACGCTGTCACACCCCGTCCCTATTCTCTGGGTGTGGCATTCACTTGCTTTAAGGACCGACTCGGCATGTGCCTCATCGCTGTGATGGTGGCCGGAGCTCTCTACGGATTTTTCGGGCCCGGCAGAGACCCCACCTGTGGTGGCGAGTTCCGGTCCGACGACTGGGTCGCCAACCACCTTTACTGCCCCGGCCTCTCGGCACTCTCGATGGTCTGGTGGATTCTGCTGGTGGGTGTAGCGGTCATCTTGCTGGTCGATCGCCTGGGTTTGGGCAGGTGAGCTTGCCGCCAACGCGTTCCTGGCAACGGTCGATGAGTTGGTGGCCATTGCCATCTAGATGGCAATGGCCGGCTTACTGCGTCTTGGATGGCCTGGTTATCGGGGGGTTCAGCTTCTTGGCGGGCCCGGCCTTCCACAGTGATGCGGGCCTGCCACCCTTGTCGCCAGAGCGAACAGGGGGGCTCTCAAGCCTTGAGAGGAACCCATCTGCGCTGGTTACCTTGCGTTGGAAGTTCCCGGCGTCGAGCTCGGTGGCAGGGTTCAGGGGCATCAGTGCCTGTAGGCGGGCTGTGAGGGCAGGCGGTCCCACCACGACCAGCCTGGAGATTGCCCGGCTCATTCCAACGTAGAGCAGGTGGTCGTCCAGGTCGTCATCCTCGGTAACCAGGATCACGGCATCACGTTCCAGACCCTTCATGCGGTGGATGGTCTCGCAGACAATGTCTCCGCCATGGCGGTCCTCCCATGCTGCACAGGCAAACCCTCCGGGCGATTCGTCACGGATCCGGTCCCTGAGTGACGTGTGACCGGTCAATACGAGAATGTTGGCGGGATCGATCTGAGAAGAGACGACCAGGTCCTCCAACAACAGACCCACCTCGTCGACGGCATCATCTGAAGAGGAGCACCGGGCCAGTTTGACCGGCTCGCCCTCGGGTGCTCCCGAGGCGGCCGGCGCACCCCCAAGTTGTCGAAGGAAGTTGGCAATCTGGTGGGTGTTGCGACAATTCATGGTTAGCTCCGCCCTGACCAGATCCGAGCCGGCGTTCGGAAGCTGGTATCCCCGGTTGTACACGCCCTGGTCAGGGTCAGTGACCATCAGGATCCGACCAGGGCCCTCGTCGTCTAGAAGGCACTCAAGTACTTCGAGCCACCGTGGGGCGAAGTCCTGTGCCTCGTCCACGACGATCGTGTCGAACCTCACTACGACGTCCTCGATGTTGTCAAGTACGTGGGTGAACGGCGCCGAGCTCCACCATTCGTTACCAGCACCATCGGGCACTTCCAGATCTGGTAGCCCCTCCAAGGCCATGAGGGTTCGCTGAACCGGCCCAACCGTCAACAGGTCGTGTTTGGGAACGGCCCCCTGCAACGCCTCGGCCATGGGCACGTTGAAACAGGTGAGCAGGGTGCGTTCGCCTCGGCTCAAAGCCCGTTCGGACCAGGCGGTCGCCAGGCGCGTCTTGCCGCTTCCTGCCGGGCCCGACACGACCACACGGTGGTTGAGGTCGAGCGTCGCCAGCGCCCGCGTCTGATCAGCGGTAATCCGGTGCAGGGCCACGCGTGCATATCGTGCCCGAGCCTGTGGGTCCCACCGAAACTCCAGGTCTGGCCTCAGGAAGCCGACCACGGCCTCAACCTGGTCTTCGGCAAGTGGCCGGTTGTGGATGTTGGTCTCCATCAGTTCCCAGAGGCGGTCCTCCATCTGACCGTTCGCATCGGTCAGGTCGCCCGCGAACAAGAGTTGCGCTGCGATCACCCCGGGTGGGAGCAGGTCGGCCAGGTCCCCAAAGTCACGCAGGTCCGGTAGCGCAACCGCAGGCTGAACGTGGACGCGCTCCAGCAGTTGGGAGTACCTGCGTAGTTGGTTCCGGAGTTCGTAGGCAGCGTCCTGGGCCTGCCTGGGTGGGGGCGGGTTGACGATCTGGCCCTGTCGGTACCACTCTCCCTTACGGACTTCGAGCGGCCCTCCCTTCACCTCGATAGCCACAATTCCCTGAAGGTCGTTGATCAACAGCACGTCGACCTCGAACGGGCGCCGCTCATTGACCAGGTCAAGACGCGGGATGATCAGCCAACTGTCCCTCAGCGTCGACTGGAAGGCCCTCACGACCCGCCGCTCGGACGCCGGCATCCTGTCGAGCGGAATGTCCTCGGGAATCAACAAACCCATGATCGGACACTATTGGAGCCGTACCGACGGCGCCCGGCAAGTGCCGTCTCGAAAACTCCGGACCCTGACGTGGGAGCCCCTATCAGTCTTGACTATCTGCAGGCCCGGAGCGAACCGGTCCTTGACACCCTCAGTGGCCTCCAGGCTGAGGAATCCGTCAATGCTGAAGTCCAAGTGCTGATAGGTCTGGGGTGTGGGCCCTTGAATTCAGGCTTCCAGGGAGCTCTGTCACACCCCCTCCTTACTCTGGGTGGACCACGTAGTCCCACCTAGCGAGCAACCACCTCCTCCCGAAAGGCACGCCATGACAATTCCCACTCTCGTTAACGCTTCTGTCGGCCGACCCATTACCCGGCTCGGCATCTCACTGTTCCCCGTCTATCTCCCAGGCAACCATCTGCCGAAAATGGCTACCGGGCCCGATTCGGGCCTGATCATCGATGAACTTCCCGCCGCACAGGTTCCCCAACTTGTCGTCATCAACCCCACCGATATCCCCGTCCTCGTCGTTGAGGGGGAGCAGTTCGTCGGCGGCGCTCAGAACCGCACCGCCAACGTCAGCGTGTTGGTGCCTGCCGGTGCCAAGGTCGAGATCCCGGTCTCGTGCCTCGAGCAGGGCCGCTGGGGTGCCTATCGGGACTTCGAGTACGGTCGCACGTTCTCCCACCGGCGGGTTCGGCGGGCCAAGCAGCACTCAGTGGCCATGAGCATGGCCATGGCCGGGTCCCGAAGCAGTGACCAGGGAGCGGTCTGGGGTGCCATTGAGAACGAGATCAGGAACATGGACCTCGATGCACCCACGCATGCCATGGCCGATGCCGACCAAGCCTTCGAGCGAGACTGGGATCGGTCCGCAGCTGCCGAGGAGCTTTGCGGCCTAGGGCCACTCCCAGGCCAGTGCGGCGTGGTGGTGACTCACGGTCACCGGGCCGTCAGTGCCGAGGTGTTCGGTTCGCCAGACCTATTGGCTCCGCACTGGAACGCACTGGTCCGCTCGCACCTGCTCGAGCGTCCGACCGCTGGTGACAGGCCCTCGGCTACTGCTGCACTCAAGCTTCTCGGCCGTTTCGCTGAAGCCGAGTCGGTCGACTCACCGGGTATCGGCCTCGGTGTCGAACTACACGTTCGAACGGGCCGGGTTACCGGCCAGGCCCTCACGCTTGATGGGTCAATCGTCCACACGAGCTTGTTCAGGAAGTGATGAAAGAAGTGCAACCAGGCGATCTGTACACATACTCAGGTATGAACACAACCGACCTGGCCGGACCCATCGCCAACGTGCGAGTCGACCCCGCCGACCAGTCGACAATGGAGACCCCATGACCCGATTCTTGTCCAAGTCCTGTCCAAGCGCAGCGAGCACCGGCAGGAAACTGTGGGAATCCGGGGGACTCCGGCCGGGCGGAAAACGCCCTGAACTGGGCGCTTGCCCGGCGCCTACTGGCGCCCCTGACAGGACTCGAACCTGTGCACACGGCTCCGGAAGCCGATGCTCTATCCGCTGAGCTACAGGGGCTGGGTCGGCTCAGGCTAGCGGCCCCTCCCCGAGCCCGTTCGGGTCGCCAACTCCGTTCATTGAGCCGGAACCCGTGTGGCACGTGCCACCCGATGTTACGAGAGGTGCATGCCCCAGCGGGCCGTCGCGACGAGTCACCCAGCAGGATCGCAGGCTCGGATCGCGCATATGGTCAGAATCCAACACGAGGAGATGTGTGATGAGCGGAGAGATGGTCGAGTTCCCGGCAAACGGGACGGTGGCGGGCGGGTACCTGGCCCTTCCGGAAGAAGGCACAGGTCCGGCAGTGATGGTGATCCAGGAGTGGTGGGGCCTCGTTCCGCAGATCAAGCGTGTGTGCGACCGCCTGGCCGACGAGGGGTTCGTGGCCCTTGCACCCGACCTCTACCACGGAGAGATGGCGTCGCACGTGGAGATGGACAAGGCGGGCGAGCTGATGACATCGCTGCCACCCGAGCGGGCAGCACGCGACATGTCCGCAGCAGTCGACCACCTGCTGGCCCACCCGGCGACAACCGGCGACGCCGTGGGCGTGACCGGCTTCTGCATGGGAGGCATGCTCACGCTAATGATCGCCGCCCTCGAAGGGGGCCGGGTGGCGGCCGCGGCTCCGTTCTACGGCGCCCCGCTTGGTGAAGGTGGCCCCGACTGGTCCGGCCTCACGGCGAAGGTCGAGGGCCACTTCGCGGAGGTCGACGACTTCTTCCCATCCGACGCGGTCGTGGACCTGGAGGCCACCCTGAGGGGATTGGAAAAGGACGTCACCTTCCACGTATACGAGGGGACCGGCCATGCCTTTGCCAATGAGGAGAACCCGCTCGGCACCCTCGATGAGACAGCGGCAGCCACGGCATGGGGTCGCACCCTGAACCTCTTTCGCAGCAGCCTCTGAGGCAGGGATCAGAGCAGGTCGGCGGCCATCAGGCCAGCACCCAGACCGCCCGCGTCCGCCCCCAACTCGGCGAGCACCACCTCGACCGGGGGTCGATGCTCTGATCCCACGACCATCTTGTCCAGGTGGGCCTGGATGCCAGAGGACAGGGGTTCACCGATCCGAACCAGGCCACCACCAACGACGATTCGCTCCAGGTCCAGGATCATCACCAGGTTGGCCACGCCGAGGCCGACAAGGTGGCAGAACTCGTCGAAGATGCGCACAGCGTCACCGTCTCCATCGGCCAGGGCATCGGAGACGTGCTGTCCCGTGACGGCCTCGACTGATCCAGCCATGGCCTCACCCGCAGAAAAGTCACCAGTGGCCGCAGCCTGTCGTCCCATCCGGCCAAGGGCACTGCCCGACCCGAAGTACTCCCAGGGCCCCTGTCGGCCCGTCACGTGAACCGGTCCTTCCAGGTTCACGACCATGTGGCCCGACTCGCCGGCGAACCCGCTGGCCCCCCGGACCAACTGCCCGTCCAGGACGAAGCCGGTACCTATGCCCGTTCCCAGGGTCACGAAGCCGAAGTTGTCGGTACCCCGCCCCGCACCCATGCGGTGTTCGGCCAACGCACCTGCAGTGGCGTCGTTGCCGAGCACGACGGGCCTGCCAACCAGTGCCTCGAGCTCCGGGCCGATCGGGAACTCGACCAGGTCGGGCAGGTTGGGGGAGAAGCGGACAACACCCGATCGGTGTGCGAGACCCGCCACGGCAAGGCCGATCGCATCAACCGAACGGCTTGAATCCGTGGCCAGGAGTTCCACCATCTCGGCCAGGGCTGAGACCAGCTCCGGCCCTGTACCGGAACTCGACACCTGGCGACGATCCAGGATCTGGTGGTCGACGGTGTCCAGCAACAGGGCCCTCGCATTGGTGCCACCCACGTCGATTCCAACGATCATGGCGCCACAGGCTACGGCAACTCTGCGGACCGATGACCCGGCGGGTCAGGCGAACTACGCGCCGTCCACGATCACGGTGGTGCAACGGGCGTTGGCGTGGCGGATAGCGGCCACCGGTGCGTACTCATCCGAATCAAGGAATGCCCTGGCGGCGTCCATGTCAGGGAACTCGACTATCACCAGCCGGGTCGGGGCCCACAGGTCGTCCTCCCGTACGTCCAACTCGCCACCGCGGGCCCGGTAGACGCCACCGAAGGCCTCCACAAGGGGCGCCGCCAGGGCCTTGTAGCCCTCGTAGGCGTCATGGTCCAGGATCGACGTGTCCACGATCACGAATGCGCTCATCGGTGCCTCCTACCGTGTTCTATCACCTGTGGTTGATGCCGGTCAGGTCGGACAGGGCCTCTGCAGACCGGGAGGAATCGTCGCCGCCAACGCCTCCGGTGATGATCCGTCGGCGAACCGCCGCCGACACGGTGTCGATTGTCAGGACCACGCCGACGGTCAGGGCCAGGACGGCACTTGCCGCAGGGAAGTCACGAAAGACCAGGTGGGAGACCAGCTCGGAGCCGACACCACCGGCCCCGATCATGCCGAGCACAGCGGATGCACGCACGTTGATCTCGAACCTGAACAACCAGTAGGAGCTGATGGTCGACATCACCTGGGGGAACACGGCCCAGCGCATGCTGCTCACCCAGCGACCACCGGTTGACTCGACCGCCTCAATCGGACCGGAGTCGATGCTCTCGATCGACTCGGTTGCCCACTTGCCGAGCGTTCCTATCGAGTGGATGCCGATTGCCAGGGTTCCGGCCCACGGGCCCAGGCCGGTGATCGGGATCAGGATCACCGCCAGGATCAACTCGGGAACAGCCCTGATTGCGTTGAAGAGTTGGCGGATGGGCACCCTGATCCAGATGGGTGCCACGTTGTGGGCGGCCATGAATGCAAGGGGCAGGGAGAGGAGCGCCCCTATGACCGTTCCGATCCAGGCGATGTACACCGACTCAAAGACCTTGCCGACCGCTCCGCGTGCGGCCACCCTTGCGAACGCCGGTGGAATCATCTGCCGAAGGATCGCCCATGCGTCAGACGGAGCGCCGAGCAGACGGTCGAGGGTCACATCCAACCCCGATATCGACCAGACCATGGCAACCAACAGGACGACGCCGATGGCTCCGCGACGCTCCCCCGTCCACCGGGGTGGGGCTGGCCTCTGTGTAGTGGCTGTCATCTCAGATCAGCCGCTTCCGGAGGGACACGCTCACCTGCTCGATGACCCAGACCACCACGAAGATGATCACGAGCATCCCCAGTACCCGGTCGAAGCGGAAGAACTGGCGCTGTGCCTCCAGCACACGACCGATGCCGCCGGCGCCGACCAGGCCGAGGACGACCGATGCGCGGACGTTCAGTTCGAAGACGTAGAGGGCATGAGCCACGTAGTCGGGAAACACCGTTGGAAGAATGCCGGTGCGCAGTGAGGGGGCGTGGCGCCCCCCGGCCGCCCTAGCGGCCTCGAGGGGTCCGGGGTCGGCACCGTCGACGGTCTCAGAGAACAACTTGACCATGACAGCGAGGGAGAAGATGGTGAGCGCCCATGCTCCGGCGAACGCACCGATGCCGATGGCGGTGACCATGAGCTTGGCCCAGAAGAGGTCGGGTACGGCCCTGACCACGTTCATGACCGCCCGGCTCACCAGGTAGGTAGGCCTGTTCGGGGTCGTCAACGACGACATTGCGAAACTGACCGGCAGTGCCAGGCCGCATCCCAGGATCGTGGAGATGGTCGCTATCTGGAACGTCTCCACGAAAGGCTGTAGGACGTTGCCGCTGTCGAACACCCAATCCCATGGAATGGGCCAGAACTTCTCCCAGAGCGGGTTGGACCAGACCTCCCAGAAGGTGGAGGGGTCAAAGCCGACCTCTCTGGCGGCGAAGACGCTGAACGCCATGAGGGCAGCGGCGATGCCGACGGTCCGGGCACGAAGCCGCGGCCTTTCCGGGCGGGTCGACTGCCCCGGTGTGGGCGTCACCCGCCCTCCGAGCCGTCGGTCGGTGAATCGCCCATGGCCAGCAGGTCCTCGTCGGTGATGGAGCGGCCGTAGATGTCACGGAAGGTGTCGTCGTCGACGTCTGCGATATCTCCGTCAAAGATCATCTCGCCGTCCCGGAGCCCGATCAGGCGGCGTCCATACTCCTTTGCCAGGTCCAGGAAGTGCAGGTTCACCAGTGTGGTGATGCCGAGTTCCCGGTTGATCTTCTGGAGGTCGCCCATTACCTGGCGGCTGGTAACCGGGTCCAGGGCGGCGACCGGCTCGTCGGCCAGCATCAGGCCAGGTTCCTGGGCAAGGGCGCGTGCTATTCCGACCCGTTGCTGCTGGCCACCCGACAGGTTCGAGGCCCTCACGTAGGCCTTGTCGACGATACCCACCCTCTCCAGGGCGGCCATCGCAGCCTCCCGGTCTTCAGCCGGCCAGAGGCCCAGCGTGGAGCGCCACGCCGGCACGACCGACAGGCGACCCATGAGAACGTTGTTCAACACGCTGGTCCGGTTGACCAGGTTGAAGGTCTGGAAGATCATCCCGATCCGTGACCTGACCTGGCGAAGGGTGGCCGCGGATGCGCCGACCACCTCGGTCCCGTCGACTACGACGGAACCCGAGGTGGCCGGCACCAGACCGTTCAGTACCCGGAGCAGGGTCGACTTACCGGCGCCCGACAACCCGACGATGACGACGAACTCGCCGTCGCCGATCGTCAGGTCTATGCCCCGGAGGGCCTCAACGCCCCCTGGGTATGTAACTGAGACGTCTTCGAGTCGAATCACCGGGGTGTCGGGACCGGGATACGGCTCGCCTTCATCAGCCTGCTTCGGTGATTCCGAGGGCGCTGGCCGCCTCGCGGACGACGTCGAAGTCTGATTCCAGCGCCGGTCGGATGTCGGTCCAGCCGGAGATCTCGTCCATCACGGCCACACCCTCCTCGGTGGAGAGGTAGACGGCTATCGAATCGTAGATTGCCTTCTTCAGCGATGCCGGGAGCAGGCTCGACACGGCGATCACGTCGTTGGGAACCTCCGCTGTGAGGTTGAACACGATCACCTTCTCACCGACGTCCAGGTTCTCCTTGCGGAGCGCACGGCGTGCGTCGTCGTAGGAGAGGCCGATGTCGGCATCTCCGCTGTAGACGGCGGCAACTGAAGCGTCATGGCCGCCTGAGAAGATCGGCGTGATGTCGTTGACCGGGTCGATTCCGATGTTGATGAGCTGCAGGGCCGGGAAGATGTAACCCGAGGTGGAACTCTCGGAGGTAAAGGCGACACGCTTGCCCTTCACCTTGGAGAGGTCGGCCACGCAGGCGGAACCGGGTGACACAGGGCCGTTGTCCCGGGTCTCGCCGAGTGCCTTGCCGGCATCGCCGAAGTAGACGCCAACCTGCAGGGCGACAGCGTCGAGCGCTCCGACCTGCACAACACCGTCGGCGGTGTTCTCCAGGGCCGTTGCCGGTTCGACCGGGGAGTCACAGAGGCCGGGATCGTTCGTCATCCACTGGCCGTGGTAGGTGGCGGCGCCGTACCGGATCGCCTGCACCAACGGCTCCATGTTGCCGAACTGCTGCTTGGCCAGCACGTAGCCGAACGGTCCGAACGCCCCAAGGTCGGCCTTGCCGGTTCCCATGGCTGTGACGAGGCCCGTGTAGTCGGTGGTTACGACACCCTCGACCTCGATTCCGAGTGAGGTCGACAACATGTCGACGAACGGCTGAATCTGGTCCTGCAGGTTCTCCTGTTCGGTGCTCGGAACGTGTCCGTAGGTGATCTTGTCGGGCCAGGCAGCATCGGCCTTCTGGTCGTCAGAGCTGCTACTGCAACCGGTTGCCACAACTGTGATGGCCAGCAGTGCGGCCAGAATCTTCATTGCTCTCACGGGTCCCCCCTTGGTGGGTTCAGTGGATTGGTCTGCACACTAGTCATGCCTCCCAACTCCTCCCAACTCATCGTGCCAGTTGAGTGTGCAGTCGCTACATCCAGTCGTCGATCGGAAGGGTCAGTCCCTCGACGACGGCTGGGCCCTTGAGTGCCGACACCGTGGCGTGCCCCGCCCGCAGCAGCGCCGTGTCGGAGTTCTCGGGCATCTGGTCGGTCGTCGGTGCAAGTTCGAAGGAGATCCCGTTGTCATCCCGGTCGGTGACCAGGGTCTGGATGGAGCCCTTCGGTGCCAGGGTCGCCAGGCGAACTCCCTGGATCTCGCCGACGGGTAGGTTCGGCACGTTCACGTTGAGCGAAATGATCCCGCTCTGGTCGGCCAACCAGCGGACCATGGGAAGGGCGATCTCGGTTGCCGAGGACCAGAGCTGTGTGGTTCCGTCGTCTCGGCCGTCGAGTTGGCTGAGGGCCAGCCCCGAGAGGCCACGCTGCCTTCCGGTCAGCACAGCACCGATGGTTGCAGAGTAGAGGGTGGATGATCCGGTGTTCGGTCCCTGGTTGACCCCGGCAAGCACCAGGTCGACAGCATCGCCGAAGACACCGAGAGCCGCCAGGCTGACGATGAACGCCGGTGGGGCACTGACAGCGTGGGCCGACACCCCGGCCAGGTCCGGCAGGCTGACGGCCCTCAGGTCTGCCCGACCTGGGGTCTCAAGCGGACCCAGGGCAGCGGAACCGCCACTCCAGTCCCTTGTGGGACCTGCGACAACCGGTGTCCAGCCCTGCTCGAGCACCGCCACAGCGAGGGCATGCAGCCCCGGTGAGTCGATGCCGTCATCGTTGGTTACGAGAATCCTCATGGAATCGCATTCGTCGTGGTCTCGGACAGGCGGGGCAGGGTATCCGATCACCTGACCCAGAACCCGGTCCGGTCTGTCCCACGCGCTCCTAGGGTGCCCCCCATGTCGTCGGAACTCTCTGAACACGGTGGCACGGGGCGCCTGGCGGCGACAGCGGCGGTCACCTGCTGGTCCGCTGGCAACGTCATGGTGGTGAGCCTCGACCTCCCGGGACTCCAGATTGCCTTCTGGCGCCTGCTGCTCGGAGCAGTCCTCTACGGGGCGGTCCTCTATGGGGGAGGTCGCCGGATTTCACTCCGCACGGTTCGGCTGGTAGCCCCTGCCGGCGCCATCCTCGGCCTGGAGATAGGCGTGTTCTTCGTGGCACTGCACTCCACGACTGTCGCCAATGCCACGACGATCGGCGCCCTTCAGCCAATCGTGTTGATGGCGGTGGCATCCCGCCGCTTCAGGGAAGATGTCGGCCCGTGGCTGGTTGGGGCGGCCCTGGTGGCGATCGGAGGGGTGGCGCTCGTCATGTTCGGTGCCGGAACCGATGTTGGCGTCAACCTCCGCGGAGACGCCCTGGCTGTTCTGGCCATGGTCCTCTTCTCTGCCTATTTCGTGGTCGTGAAGGACGTGCGCAACCGGGTTGACACGTTCACCCTCCAGACCGTGTCGATGGCCGTGGGGGCACTTGTACTCCTACCCCTGGTAGCCGTCGACGCCGGAACGGTCGCGGTTCCGTTCCCCAGCGGACCCCAGTGGGTCTGGTTGGCCGTCCTGCTTGCCGTTCCCGGCACGGGCCACCTGCTCATGAACTGGGCCCACCTGCACATCCCACTGTCGCTGGCGGGCATGCTGACCCTGTCGATCCCTGTTCTCTCGGGTGCGGGAGCCTGGCTGGTCGTGGGCCAGCAGGTCACCCTGATCCAGGGCCTGGGAATGGCGGTGGTGATAAGCGTGTTGGTGCTGGTGGTACGACGGGATGCCCGCTCTTTCGTCGCGACGGGAGATTCCCGAACCTGAGGGTCTATTGTTCAACCGATCCCACAACCGACATGGAGGAGTAGGGAACATGAGTGCCGACGGCACCTGGAACGTCACGATGAACACACCCATGGGGGCCCAGGCGGGCACCCTCACATTTGCCACCGACGGTGGAACCCTCACCGGGACCATGTCAGGCGCGCAGGGGTCGCTAGACCTCGAGGACGGCACGATCGACGGCGACGCCCTCTCGTGGACGGTCAACATGACCTCGCCGATGCCGATCAAGGTCGAGTCAACGGCCACCATCACCGGTGACGAGATCACCGGAGAGGCCAAGCTGGGGGCCTTCGGTACCGCCACCTTCAGCGGAACGAGGGCGTGAGCATGGAGTTCTCAACCACCGACGGGGTGCCAGGTCGCACCGTGGTTGCCTCGCACGGTGTGGCCATCGGCTCCACCGTCAGGGCCAAGAACATAGCCAAGGACATCGGTGCAGGTCTCAAGTCCATTGTGGGTGGCGAGATCAAGTCGTATTCAGACATGCTGGCCGACGCCCGTACCGAGGCCCTCGAACGCATGGGCTCCCATGCCGCAGAACTGGGGGCTGACGCCGTTGTCAACGTTCGGCTGACCACCTCACAGATCATGGGCAACGCCGCCGAGATCCTCGCCTACGGCACAGCGGTCTCGACCGAATCAGCCTGAGCGCCAAGCGGAACCGGAGCGTCACATGATGGTTCCCACGGGAGGACGGGTCCCCGCTGTCGACCTGGCGGCACCCGACGGGTCCCCCGTTGCCGTCGACCCAGGGCAGCGGACCTACCTGGTCCTCCAGGTGCTCCGTTACTACGGTTGAGCACCCTGCCTCGAGCTACTCGCGCAGTTGCGCAAACACCACGGAGAGTTCGCTGAAAGGGATGCGGCCGTGATGGCGGTCGGCGGCGCAGCCGATTTCCAGGCACAGCGGCTGCTGGACGGCGGTGTGCCGTTCCCCCTGCTCCTGGACCCGGGCGGCACGTTGCGAAGCGCACTGGGACTCGACCAGAAGCTCTCCAAGGGTGAGCTGATGGGGTGGCGTTCGATCAGGAACCTGTTTGTCGGGATGTTCAGGCAGAAGCAGGGGAAGGTCAGCCGACCCCACACCGAGGACCGACCAGCTGTGGTGATCCTGGACCCAGAACGCCGTGTCGTGTGGTCGCACGTTGGCAGGGCGGTAGGCGACTACCCGCCGGTTGCCGAGATCCTGGCGGCCATACCGTCACAAGCGATCTAGTGCCCGGCCCATGAGCGCAGGAGTTGGTTCGTAGGCCACGATCTTCAAGACCCATCTGACATCGGACAGTGACGGCTACGGGGACATGGCCCAGAAGACGGCAACCCTGGTGGCAGACCAGGACGGCTTCCTCGGCATGGACTCGGCCCGTGGGGAAGACGGCGTTGGCATCACGGTCTGCTACCGGGAATCGCTTGAGGCGATCGAGGCATGGGGGCGAGACACCCAACACCGTGTGGCCCAGAGGATCGGCCTCGAACGGTGGTACGACCACTTCACCATGCGGATAGCCAGGGTTGAGCGGTCCAGCGAGTACAACCGGCCCGAATAGGGTTCAGGCACATCGGGCCCACCCGGTAGCATCGGGGCGATCCTGCCGGTGATCCACCGGCACTACCACCTGCCCGCTGGAACAGCCCAATGGACGTTCGCGACATCCTCATCGAATCGGTACGGTCCGCGCTCATCGACCTGGGCGTTGACCCTCCACCAGCCGAGGTAGGCCTCGAGCGCCCCGCCAACCCCGAGCACGGCGACTGGTCCACCAACGCCGCGCTTGCCTCTGCAAAGGCGGTCGGTTGTAACCCGCGGGAATTGGGAACGGCACTCGCAGAGGCCCTTGAGGCTTCACCACCGGCCCACGTGACGGCCGTCGAGGTGGCCGGTCCCGGGTTCGTCAACTTTCGACTGGCCGACTCGTGGCTCCACGACGTGCTCCTTGACGTCGTGGCGGCCGGTCCCGACGGATGGGCCGCCCACTCCGTTGGTGGTGGCCGGTCGGTCATGGTCGAGTTCGTCAGCGCCAATCCGACAGGGCCGCTTCATGCCGGCCACGGGCGGGGAGCGTGCTACGGCGACTCCCTGGCAAGGCTCTACCAGCGCTGTGGCCACGAGGTAACCCGAGAGTTCTACGTCAACGACCGTGGCACCCAGATGCAACTCTTCGCCGACTCCCTGGCAGCTGCCGCAGCTGGTTCCGGGCCCCCTGAGGGCGGCTACCACGGCCAGTACATCCGCGACTGGGCAGTCGAGATGCCCGAGGGCGCCGATTCACTGGAGTGGGGGTACAAGAGGGCGCTGGCCGACCAGCGGAGAGTCCTCGAGAGCCTGGACATCCACTTCGATTCCTGGTTCAGCGAGCGGTCGATGATCGAGTCGGGTGCCATTGACGAGGTCATGTCGGACCTGCGGGCCCAGGACGCCGTATACGAAGACGATGGTGCCACCTGGTTGCGGAGCAGCGACCACGGAGATGACAAGGACCGGGTGCTCGTCAAGTCCGACGGCCAGTTCACCTACCTGCTGCCCGATGTGGCCTACCACCGCGACAAGTTCCAGCGCGCCGACCGGCTGGTGAACGTCTGGGGGGCCGACCACCACGGCTACGTGGCACGCATGCAGTCCGCCATGCATGCGCTGGGGCACGACCCCACCGAGTTGCAGGTGGCTATCACCCAGATGGTCAGCCTTCAGCGCGGCGGAGAGGAGGTACGGCTGTCCAAGCGCACAGGCGAGATGGTCGAGTTGGCCGAGGTGGTCGACGAGGTCGGCGCTGATGCCGCCCGCTTCACCTACCTGTTGCTCTCGGTCGATTCGCAACAGACCTTCGACCTGGACCTGGTTGCCAGCCAGGTCAACGAGAACCCCGTGTTCTACGTGCAGTACGCGCACGCACGGATCCACTCCATCGTGGGGCGGGCTGCTGGAGCCGGCATCGAGCGGGCTCCCGTTGACATGGTCGACCTCTCCCTGCTGGGGCACCAGCGCGAGCTGGCCCTTCTCCGGGCACTCCACGATCTGCCCGACACCGTCCTGCGTGCCTGTCGCGAGCGTGCACCGCACCAGGTCACGACATGGGTGAGGGAACTGGCTTCAGCGTTCCACGGCTTCTACCACGACTGCCGTGTCATGGGTGACGGTATCGAAGAGGACCTTTCCCAGGCCCGGCTGTGGCTAGTCGAGGCGGTACGGATAGGCCTCGTGGTCGCCTTCGACCTGCTCGGGGTTTCGGCACCCGAGGAAATGTGGAGAGAAGGGGACGGGGATACCTGATGGCCGGACCTATACCGCTGGGCCTGCTCCCCGACACGACGACCGTCCAGGACGGAAGGGCGTCCATAGGCGGGTGTGACCTCGTCGACCTGGCTGACCAGTTCGGCACACCCCTGTTCGTGTACGACGAGGACCACCTGCGCTCTCGTTGCAGGGAAGCCGTTGCGGCATTCGGTGACGGGGTCGCCTATGCCGGCAAGGCGTTCCTCTGCACAGCCATGGCGAAGCTTGCCCACGAGGAGGGCATGCACATCGACGTATCCACCGGAGGCGAGCTCTACATGGCGCTGCACGCCGGTGTGCCAGCAGACCGGCTGGTCATGCACGGCAACAACAAGAGCACCGTCGAGTTGGAGATGGCGGTCAACGCCGGGGTCAGGACGATCGTCGTCGACTCCTTCGACGAAATGGACCGGCTGGACGCGCTCCATTCCGACACCGGCAGCGTTCCAAGGGTCATGCTGCGGATCACCCCCGGGGTCCATGCACACACCCACGAATTCATCTCAACGGGTCAGGACGACTCGAAGTTCGGGTTCACGGTGTCGACAGGTCTTGCAACTGCAGCCGTTGAACGGGCGATCGCCACCGACTCCGTGGAACTGGTCGGGCTGCACTTCCACATCGGCAGTCAGGTGTTCGAGGTGGGGGCCTTCACCCGGGCTGTCGAGGTGATGACCGACGTTGCAGGCCGCTACGGCCTGCCGGAACTCTCGGTGGGTGGAGGCCTGGGCGTTGCGTACGTGGAAGGTGAGAGCGCCCCGTCGATCACAGAGTGGGCTTCGGGGATCAGGGCCGTCTGCGATGCGGCGGGTATTTCCGCCAGCGTGTCCGCAGAACCCGGCAGGGCGATCGTGGCGGCCGCAGCGGTGACCCTCTACAGGGTCGGCACCATCAAGGACCTTCCCGGCCTTCGTACCTACGTTGCCGTGGACGGCGGCATGAGCGACAACCCCCGGCCGGTCCTCTACGGCTCGGGGTACGAGACGTTCCTGCCGCGCGCCACTACGGCCGAGAGGTCTCAGGTGATCCGCCTTGTGGGCAAGCACTGTGAGTCAGGTGACCTGCTCGTGCGCGAGGGCTTCGTGCCCGACGGCATGGCAGTGGGCGATGTGGTAGCCACGCCAGTTACCGGCGCCTACGGGCACTCAATGGGCTCCAACTACAACCAGGTGCTGCGCCCCGCCGTGGTGTTCGTCTCTGAGGGGGAGGCCCGCGTTGTCGTGGCCCGCGAGACCTTCGAGGACCTGGTGCGCCGCGAGTCCTGAAACCACACCGACACGTAGACAAAGGACCGGTACCGTGGAGCGGATGGAAGCCACAGATGTGAGGGTCGGCGTACTCGGCTGCGGAAACGTGGGAGCAGCCCTGGCCACCCTTGTTCACGAACAGAGCCAGGCGGTGGCTGACCGCACCGGACTGGCCCTCGAGGTGGCAGCGATTGCGGTGCGCGACACCTCTGTCGACCGCGGCGTTCCGTGCCCATCGGACGTCTTCACGACAGATGCTGCAGCAGTGGTGACCGATCCCGGCATCGATGTGGTCATCGAGGTCATGGGCGGAATCGAACCGGCACGCCAACTGATCCTTGACGCTCTCGCGTCCGAAAAGCCCGTTGTGACAGCCAACAAGGAACTGCTTGCAGCCCACGGCGAGGAGCTCTACCTGGCGGCTGCCGAGGCTGGGGTCGACCTGTTGTTCGAGGCTGCCGTTGCGGGTGCAATCCCGATCATGAGGCCCCTGCGCGAATCGCTGGCAGGCGAGCCGCTCACCCGGATAATGGGGATCGTAAACGGCACGACCAACTTCATCCTCTCGAGGATGTCTGACCACGGGACGTCCTACGCAGACGCCCTGTCAGAGGCCCAGGATCTGGGTTACGCCGAGAGCGACCCGACCGCCGACGTAGATGGATTCGACGCCGGAGCCAAGGCTGCAGTCATCGCCAGCCTGGCCTTCGGTGCCCGGGTGGTTCCCGCCGACGTCTACCACGAGGGAATCTCAGGGGTGACCGTCGACGACATCGAGGCTGCCCGCACCATGGGGCACTGCATCAAGCTGCTTGCAGTCGCCGAACGCGGAACCTCCGCTGACGGTGGTGTCGAGATCGGTGTGCGGGTGCACCCGACACTCGTGCCGTTCGATCATCCGCTTGCAGCCGTGAACGACAGCTTCAATGCCGTCTTCGTCGAGGGCGGAGCGGTCGGCGAGCTCATGTTCTACGGCCGGGGGGCCGGTGGCCGTCCGACCGCCTCAGCGGTGTTCGGAGACCTCATTGACGCGGCAGGCAACCTCCGAAGGGGCCATGGTGCCCCGATCGGCGCGCTCAGCGACGTCCGGATGGCTCCGATCGGCGACATCGAGTCTGCCTACTACCTGAGCGTCGAGGTCGATGACCGGCCCGGCGTCCTCTCCGACGTGGCGGCTGTCTTCGGCGGGCACGATGTCTCGATCAGGTCCATGGAACAGGTCGGGCTGGGTGCCGAGGCGCAGCTCAGGTTCATCACCCACCTGGCCCGCGAAAGCGACCTCCAGGCGACCCTGAGAGGACTCGGGGAACTTGCCGCTGTTCGCAGCATCGGCAGCGTGCTGCGTGTCATCGGCGACTGACCGGTCTGGATACCCGTGCAGTACGTGAGTACCCGGGGTGCGGCCCCGACCCTTGATTTTGCCGATGCCCTGCTTGTCGGCCTGGCGTCCGACGGAGGCCTCTACGTTCCCGAGTCCTGGCCACAGATCCCTGACGGGGGCCGTGGCGACTACGTCGAGACAGCGGTCGCGGTCATGTCACCGTTCGTGGAGGGGAGCATTGACCAGGACGCATTCGCCCAGATGGTCTCCGACGCCTACTCGGTGTTCGACGCCGACGATGTAGCCCCCCTGGTGGCCCTGGGTGATGGGCTTCACCTGATGGAACTGTTCCACGGACCAACCCTCGCGTTCAAAGACATCGCCCTGCAGTTGGTAGGCAGGCTCTTCGACTACGAGTTGACCAGTCGTGGCGAACGGGTGACGATCGTCGGAGCCACCTCCGGCGACACCGGCTCAGCGGCAATCGAGGCCTGCCGCGATCGCCGGAACGTCGACATAGTGATCCTTCACCCAGCTGGTCGGGTCACCGAGGTTCAGCGTCGACAGATGACGACGGTGCAGTCGACAAACGTCCACAACGTCGCCATCGATGGCACCTTCGACGACTGCCAGGACATGGTCAAGGCCATGTTCGCAGACGAACCGTTCAGGGCCAGGATGAACCTCTCGGCGGTCAACTCCATCAACTGGGCGAGGGTCATGGCCCAGGTCGTCTACTACGTGGTGGCGGCTGAGCGACTCGGAGGCCGGCGCCAGCCAGTGGACTTCGCCGTTCCGACCGGCAACTTCGGGAACGTGTTCGCCGGTCACGTGGCACGGCTGGGTGGACTCAACGTGCCGAGGCTCGTCGTCGGCAGCAACCGCAACGACATCCTGACCCGGTTCCTGAACGACGGGAATTTGGAGACACGCCAGGTCATGCCGACCCTGTCACCCAGCATGGACATCCAGGTCTCATCCAACCTGGAGCGCCTGCTCTTCGAGTTGGAGGGTCGTGACGGGGCTGCGGTTGCCCGACTCCTCGATGCCTTCAGGGAGAACGGCTCGGTGGCGATCGACAGGGCGCTGCATGCCTCGCTGGCCGAAGGCTGGTCAGGAGCTCGCTTCGACGACGACCAGGTCCTTGCGTGCATCGCCGACGAAGCTGACCGGTCCGGTGTCGTGCTGGACCCGCACAGTGCTGTCGGGGTACTGGCAGCCCGGGCATGTCGACGGGACCCCGGGGTTCCGGTTGTCGCCCTGGCCACTGCCCACCCGGCCAAGTTCCCCGATGCGGTCGAGAAGGCCACAGGTGTCAGGCCCGCTCTCCCGGACCGCCTCGGTGACCTCCTGGGCCTGCCCGAGCGCATGACCCACCTTCCCAACGACCTTGCAGGGGTCGAGGCGTTCGTTGAGGAACACGTACGTGCGGTCTGAGGCTCGGGTGTGGGGGAGCGATGCCCAACGGGTGGGTGCTGGCAGGATGGCCATCCGATGAAGTACGTGATCTGTGTCCCAGACGGCTGTGCGGACCTGCCGGTGCCCGAACTCGGCGGCCTGACCCCGCTCGAGGTCGCTGACACCCCCCACATGGACGCGCTGGCGGCACGGGCGGTTGTGGGTCGAGCCGCGGTCATTCCCGAGGGAATGGCACCCAGCAGCGACGTGGGCAACATGTCGATTCTGGGCTTTGATCCAGCCGCATTCCACACGGGCCGAGCCCCGATCGAGGCTGCGGCGATGGGCCTGACCCTACGGCCCGACCAGGTGGCCTTCCGCTGCAACCTGGTCACCGTGGTCGATGGGGTAATGGTCGACTACGCGGGCGGCACTCCGTCAGACGAGGTCGCAGCCGAGGTGATCAACCGGATCGATGCCGAGCTGGGTGGGGGGCGCGATGGAGTGTCGTTCCACCCCGGAATCAGCTTCAGGCACTCGATGATCGCACCTGCCGACTGGGTTGATGCCGACTGCGTCCCGCCACACGACCTCACCGGCGACCCGGTGGTCCCTTCCGGCGGGCCGGCCGGCCCACGTCTGAATGACCTGATGGACGCCTCGCGGGACATTCTTGCCTCATCGGATCTGGAGGCGACTCAGATCTGGTTGTGGGGGCAGGGCTTCCAGCTGCAGATCCCGTCGTTCGCGGAGACCCACGGCGTGAGGGTCGGCCTGGTCACGGCGGTCGACCTGGTGAGGGGCATCGGCATGCTGAGCGGTATGAAGGTTTGTGACATACCCGGCGCCACAGGCCTCTATGACACCGACTACGAGGGCAAGCGAGACGTCGCGCTTGCCGAGTTGGCCGGCGGGCTGGACCTGTTCGTGATCCACGTGGAGGCGACCGATTATGCCGGTCATGCCGGTGACGTAGCCGAAAAGGTCCGGGCGCTGGAGAACTGGGACAGCCGCATCATCGCCGACCTGATTCCCGGGCTTGACGCCATGGGGCCCTGGCGTCTGCTGATGCTGCCCGACCACGGGACCCCGTTGACCACCAGGACCCATACCGCTGACCCGGTGCCGTACATGCTTGTCGACTCCCGAACCGATGGCCCGGGTGGGGTGTTTACCGAGGCAGGTGTTACGGGGGAACCGCCAGTTACCGGCCACGGGCTGCTTCCGACCCTGCTGGCCGGCTGATTGCTGCGGGAACCGATTGTCAGAGCACGAGGTTCACGATCAGGCCCGTCCCGATGGCTACCGAGAGAACGAAGAGTCCAAGGCCTGCGACAAGGCGGGTCTGGGCCATTCGTCCAAGCATGACGAATTCGGGAACACTGGCTCCAACTCCGGCGATTGTGAGTGCCACGATCGCACCTAGCCCGACGCCCGAGGTGTGCAGGGCGTCACCTATGGGGATGAACAGTTCGGCATTCACATACAGGGGAATCCCGATCAGGGCGGCCAACGGAACGGCGGTACCTGCATTGGATCCTGCAACCGAGGCGACCCAGTCTGTCGAGATGAACTCGGTGATAGCGATACCAGCGAGCACCCCTACGACCATCAGCGGGGCGAACCTGCGCAGCACTGACATTGCCTCACGGACTGCTGGCCTGAACTCGACCTGAATGCCCGACCAGGGGGAAGGTCCGATGTCGCGACAGGCGGCGTCAGGCGGGGTGAGCGGTTGCGGACCAGCGGCCGTGCTGACCGGAATCGGTTTCAGCATCCTGGAGACGTTTCCGGCTTCAGCCAGGAGTGCTACCAACGCGGAGGATGCGATCACCACGAGCGTGTAGACGACCGCTGCCTGCACGTCGACGATGACGGCGAGGCCGGCGAAGAGGATCGGATCCAGCACGGGTGCGGCGACGATGAACGCCGCGTAGCCGGCAGGTCGCACACCAGCCCTGATGAAGGCTGCCAACATCGGGATTGCCGAACACGTGCAGAACGGGGTGACGACGCCGAGGGCGATTCCCTTCAGGGCTGCCAGCCACGGTGGTCCCCCCAACCATGTCCGGATCTGTTCCTCGCCGAAACGTCGCTGGAACAGTGCCAGTGCAAATGATATTCCGACGAACAGGAGGGTGAGTTCTGCAAGGACCAGAAGTCCGTGTCGTATCGCTGTGCCCATTAGAACAGTGTGTGGAAGCGCGGGTCAGTTACAGCAGCCGGGCTTGTCGTATTCGGCCTTGACGTTGTGGAGCCGTTCGTTGTCACCGGTCTTGACGTACCACTCCCACCGGGTGTCGTCGGGGCCTGCCAGCCAGGTTTCGACCTTGTCGGCGTAGCAGCACATTGCGTCGCCCACGCCGGTTGTCTCGAGGCCGGCTGCGGAGAGGCGTGCCTCGGCGGCGACCACCTCGGCGCTCGTCTCGGTCTCAACGCCGAGGTGGTTGAGCGTGCCACCACCGGAGGGGTCCTCGAACAGCACCAGTTTCAGGGGTGGGTCGGCAATGGAGAAGTTGGCGTAACCGGGACGCACCTTGGTCGGCTCGGTGCCGAACATGCGGGTGTAGAAGTCGATGGCATTGTCGAGGTCGCTGACGTCGATTGCAAGCTGTAGTCGGCTCATGTCGGGGTCTTTTCCTGGATGGGTCGAAGGTTGCTATATATCGATACTTGCCAATATAGATATTACTCAATATGATGTCAATCATGACATCGCCTACCGATGTCGCATGCTGCCGACCGGTCACCGAAGCAGCTCTCGACGACGCCAGTGCCATCCAACTGGCAGCTGTGTTCGCGGTGCTGGGAGACCCCGTCCGCCTCAGGTTGTTCAGCCTCATCGCCTCGCTGCCAGACGGATCATGTGCATGCGATCTCGTGGAGCCCCTGGGCCGTTCCCAGCCCACCGTCAGCCACCACCTGAAGGTCCTCTTCGAATCGGGCCTGGTTGACCGGGAGCGCCGGGGACGCTGGATCTGGTACTCGGTTCGTCCTGAGGCCCTTGCATCTGCCTCAATCCTCATCACCTGTTGAGAGACTCAGTTCCCATGGCTGCCGGAAGGGTGGTTGTGGTGGGTCACCCCGTTTCACTACAATGACCGTGTCGTCGGGTGGGGGTTGACGAGAACTCGTTGCCTCCGCTGACCCGCTGACTCTCACCGTCGGTTGTGCGCCGGTGCCTTTTCCACCCCCGGTGGAACCTGCGTCGGACCGTCCTTACGGCCGGAACTGCTCTGCCGACAAATCCTCACCGGAGACTTCCCGCGAAATGGCGGTCCCGGTGTGTCCTGTGGGCCTCATGGCCCGCGATACAAAGACATAAGTCAACAACCAGAAGAGGTGTCTGAGCATGGACTCCACCCAACTCGAGCGAACCGCCCTTGAAACCAAGGACCGCGACGAGCTGACAACTATCGCAACCGCCCTGGGCGGCAAGCCCGGATCGCGTTCGCGCAAGGCCGAGATCGTTGACCTGATCCTGGGCCTGGCCGGTGTCGAAGGCGCTCCCGGCGCTGGATCGACCAACGGGGCCGCCCCGGTAACAGAGGCCCTCACCGAAGAGCCACCTGCAGCGTGGGAGGTCGAGGCTGAAGCCGTAGACAAAGCAGCCGAGAAGGCCGAGGCAACTGAGTCAAAGGAAGGTTCTGGTGACAGCAGCGACCGAGATGGCCGCAGCCAGCAGAAGCCGAAGCAGGAGTCGCAGAACAGGGACGGTGACCTCAAGGGCGGCAACCAGGGCCGGAACCGTCAACCGGATCAGGCCGGCCCCGGCAACCGTCGGCGTCGTCGTAGTGGAGGCGGCCGTGGGCGTGACCGGGACAACACCCCCGAAGAACCGTGGGACGGCGAACCGGTTGCCATCGACGGCTACATCGACCTACGCGACGAGGGCTACGGGTTCCTGCGCGCCAACGGGTTCAAGCCCTCAAAGGACGATGCCTACATATCGGTCAAGCAGGTCAGACAGTTCGACCTCCGAAAAGGTGACCATCTGGCTGGAGCATCCCGCCCGGCCAACCGCAGCGAGAAGAACCCGGCTCTACTCAGCATCGAGTCGGTGAACGGCAGGCCGCCCGAAGAGGCAAAGGGCCGCCCACACTTCGAGGACCTCACCCCGCTGTTCCCCGACGAGCGGCTGTGCCTCGAGGTCGACGGTGATTCCGACAACATGACCGCCCGGATTGTCGACCTGATCTCCCCGATCGGCAAGGGCCAGAGGGGCCTCATCGTCTCGCCGCCAAAGGCTGGCAAGACCACGATCATGAAGACGATCGCACGCTCCATCGAGACCAACCACCCCGAGGTGAAACTGCTCGTCCTACTCGTCGATGAGCGCCCCGAAGAGGTCACCGACATGCGACGCTGGCTGAAGAACGGTGAGGTCATGGGCTCCACCTTTGACCGGCCCAGCGACGAGCACACCCACCTCGCCGAGATAGCGATCGAGCGCGCCAAGCGCATGGTCGAGCGCGGCGAGGACGTCGTGATCATGCTGGACGGCATCACTCGCCTATCACGGGCCTACAACCTGGCTGCGCCGGCAACCGGCCGGATCATGTCCGGTGGTATCGACACCGGTGCCCTCTATCCGCCGAAGAAGTTCTTCGGTGCCGCTCGCAACGTCGAGGAGGGTGGATCGCTCACCATCCTCGCCACAGCCCTCGTGGAGACCGGATCAAAGATGGACGAGGTCATCTTCGAGGAGTTCAAGGGAACAGGCAACATGGAGTTGCGCCTTGACCGACGCATCGCCGAGAGGCGTGTGTATCCGGCAATCGACGTCAACGCCTCGTCCACACGCCACGAGGAACTGCTGTTCGAGCGCAAGCAACTGAACCAGGTCTGGAAACTGCGAAGGGTCCTCAACGGTCTTGCCCACGACGGCGAATCCGGGGCCGCTGCCGGCCTGGAACTGCTGATCGACCGCCTCAAGACCTTCAACAACAACGATGAGTTCCTGGCCGAGGTAGCCAAGGGGCCCTCGATGGGAAGCTGAACCGACCACACGAACACAGCCACCTGCGACCGCAGGTTGCAGCCGCACCCGGCACGCCGCAGACTGGAGCCGCTATGAAGACTGACATCCACCCCGATTACCGCCCCGTGGTCTTTCAGGACCTCTCCGAGGGCGCCACTTTCGTGATCCGCTCCACGGTCAAGACCAACGAAACAATCACCCTCGAAGACGGTGTCGAGTATCCACTCGTCAAGGTCGAGATCTCCTCGGCCAGCCACCCGTTCTTCACCGGCCAGATGAAGATCGTTGACACCGCCGGTCGTGTCGAGCGCTTCGAGCGCAGGTACGGCACGCGCCGCAAGGCCTGAACCTGTTCAACGTTTGTAGGCGGGCACCTCAGCCGCCCATCCCCGAACGAACACAATGACCGTGGCCTCCGATCCGGGTGCCGTCCTCCTCTCAACTCGGCTGACGTCACACGTCCGCGAACTGACCGGTTCAGAACCCGCTGTTGAACCGATCTCGGTTGGAGGCGGCGCGGCCCTCATCGACAGGGCTGCCGGAAGGATCGTGTTCCTCGCCTCCCCCGAGAAACCCGCAGGGGCACTTGGGCACCTCCTCCTGCTCGCCTCCCGCCACCAACTCGACGAGGCGGTCGTCATCTACGACGACCCTTCAGCCGCTGCCGTGGCGGCCCGGCGTTCCGCTGCGATTGATCCGGCTCCGACGATCCAGCTCGTAGATGGTCTGGTCCTACGTGAGGTCGATCCCGCTCCTCTGCCTGAAGTACCGTCACCAGCCGAGACACCTCCCTGTTTCGTCGACCTCTGCCGGCAGGCCGGAGTGGATCCGATCCAGGAGGCTGGTATCTGGAGGGGCGAGGTCCTAGGCCTCGAGGTTGTCCGTGCAACGCTGTCCGGTGTCGAGATCGGGGTAGGACGCATGGACCGCGAGGCAGGCGTCGTTCTCCACGGCGACCGGCCACCGGCCGAGAATCTCGTGTCGGTGGCAGACACCGTTCGAACCCAGCGTCGGGCCGGCAGCGGAGTGCATCCGCTCGCCACCCTCGTACGTGAACGCTGGCTGAGGCACGATCTGATCACAGACCCCTCGACCATCGGCCTGGTTGGCCTGGTGGCCGTGGATCCCGCCGATACATCCGGCGGCCTCCGCGACAGCGTGCCCGCACCAGCAGTCGGGGTCGACACCGCCGGAGCACGGGTGCTGGTGGTCTGCTCTGTCGGGGGTGACCCGGACCTGGTTCCCGTTGCCGCCGACCTCGTGTTGCGTGAAGATCCCGACCGCCTGATCGTTGTCCTGCCGGACAGGGATGTTCTCCCCACGCTGCTTGCCGCCGTCGAACGGCTCGCAGTGCGGTCAGATGTGATCGGGGTCAGGGGCGGCTGGAGTTGACCTCAGCGGGGCGTTCCTGTCGACCGGTGCCTCACCGGTACCCTGAACCCGATGTTGGAACAGATCGCTGCGCTGTTGGTCGAGTTGGCCGAGACTGAAGCCCACCTTGCCGATCCGGAGGTCATCTCCGACACCGGTCGCCTCCAGGCAGCTGGCAGGCGTTACAAGGAACTCGAGGCGGTCCTCGCAGTCGGCCGGCCCCTCCAGCAGGCAAGCGACGACCTGCTCGCAGCCAGGGAACTGGCGGACCTCTCAGAGGGCGACGACCGGGAGATGTTCCGGGCCGAGGTGGTTTCCCTCGAAGCTGAGATAGCACGCCTCGAGGAGGAATTCAGGGCCCTGTTGCTGCCGACCGACCCGAACGACGGCCGCAACGTGATCGTTGAAATCCGTGGGGCCGAGGGCGGAGAAGAGGCCAACCTGTTCGCCCGCGACCTCTTCAACATGTACCAGGCGTTCGCCACCATCCACGGATGGTCGACCGAGGTGCTCGAGTCCAACGATTCTGACATGGGCGGATTCAGCTACGTCATGTTCCTGGCCAAGGGTGAGGACGCATGGACTCGCCTCAAGTACGAAGGAGGGGTGCACCGGGTGCAACGGGTGCCGGCAACCGAATCCCAGGGTCGGGTGCACACGTCATCGGCAACGGTGAGCGTGCTCCCCGAAGCCGATGAGATCGACGTCCAGATCGACGACAACGACCTCCAGGTCGACGTCTACCGTGCATCCGGCCCCGGAGGGCAGTCAGTCAACACCACAGACTCGGCCGTCCGCATCACCCACAAGCCAACGGGCCTCGTGGTCTCCATGCAGGACGAAAAGAGCCAACTCCAGAACAAGACGAAGGCGTTGCGCGTGTTGCGGTCACGGCTTCTGCAGGTTGAACAGGAACGCCAGCAGGCCGAGGCATCCGAGGCGCGCCGCGGCCAGATCGGTGGTGGTGGTCGCTCCGAGAAGATCCGCACCTACAACTTCAAGGAGAACCGTCTGACCGACCACCGCATCAGCCTCACCCTCCACAAGTTGGACCGGATCCTGGCAGGCGACCTTGAGGAGGTCACAGACAGCCTGCTCACCGATGAGCGGACCCGACAGTTGGCCGAGGGCCTCGACGGCGGTAGTTGAGGGTGGGTACCGGGGACGGCTCGGCCCAGACCGACGCCGGAACTGTCACCTGGGGTGAGGTGCTGGCCGTAGCGACCCACAGGTTGGCTGGCGGTGGCCTGGCGGTTCAAGAGGCCCGTTGGATCGTCGAGGAGGCATCTGGACTCGGGGTCGGAGCGGACCGTCCAGGTGGTGCCGAAGAACTGGTCACCGTGGGTGGAATGTCGAGGGTCGACGCCATGGTCGAACGTCGGCTCGCCGGTGAACCCCTCCAGTACGTACTCGGTTCGTGGTCCTTCCGGACCCTCGACCTGATGGTCGACAGGCGGGTTCTGATCCCGAGGCCCGAGACCGAGGCCGTCGTGGGCCATGCCCTCGACGAGTTCGACCGCCTCGCCGACCGATCGCCCGAGGTTCGTGTGGCTGACCTGGGTACCGGCTCCGGTGCCATCGGCCTCTCAATTGCCGCTGAGCGTGTGTCAGCGAAGGTCTGGTGCTCTGACGTGTCCACCGACGCCCTGGCTGTCACCCGGGCCAACCTTGCAGGCCTCGGGAGGCCCGCGATGAGGGTCACGGTTGTAGAGGGATCGTGGTTCGAGGCCCTACCGGCTGAGCTGGCGGGCGGCCTGGGTGTGGTTGTGTCCAACCCCCCGTATGTGGCAACCGGACAGGACCTCCCACCGGAGGTAGCCGACTGGGAACCCGGATCGGCGTTGACGGCCGGACCGCTCGGCACCGAGTACCTGGAGCAGATCATCTCCGAGGCACCTGAGTGGTTGTTGGGTGGCGGGTCCCTGGTCCTTGAGCTCTCGCCGGAGCAGGCTGTTCCAATGGCCGAGCACGCATCTTCAGTCGGGTTCGCGGGCGTCGAGGTGCGGCCCGACCTGACCGGACGCCCGCGTGCGCTGGTGGCACGTCGGCCATGACCTCCAACCTGATCCGGATAGGCGACAACCCCGGCGCAGCCCTCTCGGCCGCAGTGGCCGAACTGCGATCCGGTGCCGTAGTCGTCGTGCCGACCGACACCGTCTACGGCCTGGCTGCCCTCGTCGATGACGCCGATGCGGTTGCGGACCTGTTCGAGCGGAAGGGCCGGCCGGCCCACAAGCGGGTGGCGGTGCTCGTCGCCGATGTTGAACAGGCACGACGAGTTGTAGACCCTGGCCCGGGCTTTGACCGGCTGGTGGAGCGGTTCTGGCCGGGGCCCCTGACTCTGGTCTGTCGGAGGGCGCCGGGGTTTGGAGCGTGGCTGGGTGACGACCTGGACACGGTTGCGGTGCGCTGTCCCGGGCATGACCTGACCCGGGCCCTCGCCAGCGAGGTCGGACCGCTTGCTGCGACGTCGGCGAACCGGTCAGGAGGCGACAACCCTGTCAGCGCAGTGGCTGCAGGCGAGGCGGTCGGAGGCGGCCTGTTGGTACTGGACGGCGGTGAATGCGGCACAGATGCCTCAACGGTTCTGGACCTTGTGTCTGAGCCAGCGCGGGTGTTGCGCAGGGGCGCGATCACCGAGACCTCCATCACCGATGCCGGGCTCAGCCTGGATGTCGAGCAGGGATCAGATGACCGGTAGCATCGGCACCATGTCCAGGATCGCCATCGGCTCCGACCATGCCGGGTTCAACCTGAAGATGCTCCTGGCCTCCGACCTAGCCGACCTCGGCCACGAGGTCATGGACCTTGGCTCTCACTCAACCGACCGGGTCGACTATCCCGACTACGGCGAGGCTGTCGGAAGGGCTGTCGCCGGTGGCGACGCCGACGCCGGGGTCTGTGTGTGTGGCACAGGGATAGGCATTGCGATGGCTGCCAACAAGGTGGCTGGCGTCAGGGCCGCGACCGTCCACGACACCACCTCTGCCCGCCTGGCCAGAGAGCACAACGATGCCAACGTGGTCTGCTTCGGTGAGAGGTTGATTGAAGAAGATGTCGCAGCCGAGGCACTTCGGGCATGGCTCAACGCTGACTTCGAGGGTGGGCGCCATGTCGACCGCGTCGCCAAGCTTGACGCCATAGGTAGCTGAGATGGTCGGCATTCCTGACCTTGAGACGGTCACGCCTACCCAGACGGTTGTCGAACCCACGCTGGATGATGGCGACCACGACAGGTTCTCCCACTACGCCCTAAAGGCCGACATCGTCGAGTCGGCAGTAACCGGTAGGCCGGTGGTGGCGCTCTGTGGAAAGGTCTGGGTACCCAACCGCAACCCCGACCGTTACCCGATGTGTCCATCATGCCGGGATATTTTCGAACAGAAGAAGAAGGCCGAGAGAGGCACCTGAGGGCGAGTCAAGGAGGAACCATGGGAATGCTCCGAACCCTCAGGTCGGTAGCCCGACTCAAGCGCCCCGAGTTCAACAGGACAACGAGGCGCCTTGCGATTGCGGCCAACGTCGACGGCCTCCGGACCATGGCAAAGAAGCGGTTGCCGGGCGGCGTGTTCGACCACATGCTCGACCTGATGAGGTCGGGCATGGAGCGCACCACGGCCCTTGTCGGCTCAGCCACCGTTGACGATCTGGACCCGGAGCTGGCGAGGCTCAGGGGCTGACGGGCACCTCGACTCGGCTACGTTCGCCGGCCATGTCCGCCACAGGCGCATTCAGGCTTCCCGCTCCCGGAACGATCTCGGGTGCGTGCTCAACGCGGCTGTCCGATGATCCTGACCGCCTCCTCCTCCATGCCGACGGAGCCTGGACGACCCGCGGCGACTTTCTTGACCGGACGGCGGTGGTGGCCGGGCGTCTGGCCGGAGGTGGCCTCGTAGCGGGCGATCGGGTACTGCTTTCCGGACCATCCACGGTTGATCTGGCGGTCGCCCATGTGGCCTGCCTGCGATCGGGTCTTGTCGTGGTGCCCGTGAACGGTGGATACACGAGGGACGAACTGGCCCACATCGTGGCTGATTCCAGGCCCAGCGCAGCGCTGGTGGATCACGACGGCTGGAACGAGATCCTCGTGGGGTTGGCACCGGAGCTTCGAACAGCGGGCACGGACGTCTGTTGGGACGATGCTCCGGTACCGAGTCTCGATTCGGCGGCTCCGGACGACCCTGCTCTCATCGGTTACACATCGGGAACCACGGGAGCGCCAAAGGGGGCGGTGCTCACCCAGGCGAACCTGTTGGCCGGCGCCGAGTCGGTCCGACAGGCGTGGCACTGGACCTCCGACGACAGGTTGCTCCTGTGCCTTCCCCTGTTCCATATGCACGGCCTTGGCGTCGGCCTGCACGGCACCCTCCTGACCGGTGCCTCAGCGGTCCTGCACCAGGGGTTTGACCAGCGCCGTGTCCTCGGCGACATCGTGGACCACGGCTGCACCATGTTCTTCGGTGTGCCCACCATGTACCACCGCCTGGTCGAGGATTTGGAGGTTGCCGCCCTTGGTAGCCTTCGGCTCTGTGTGTCCGGGTCTGCTCCGCTTTCGCCACTCCTCCACGGCCGCCTCCGTGACCGGGCGGGAATCTCGGTGCTGGAGCGCTACGGAATGACCGAGACGGTGATGCTGGTGTCGAACCCGTACAAGGGTGAGCGCCGTGCCGGTTCCGTCGGGTTCCCTCTTCCCGGGGTCGAGTTGCGCCTGGCCGATGGGACCGGTGAGATCCAGGTCCGGGGGCCGAACGTGTTCGCCGGTTACTGGGAGCGCCCAGAAGCCGACGAAGAGGCATTCGTCGGGGATTCCGGCGGCCGCTGGTTCAAGACGGGCGACCTGGGATCAGTCGACGACGATGGCTATGTGTCGATCGTGGGCCGATCCAAGGAGGTCATAATCACCGGTGGGTTCAACGTCCACCCACGAGAGGTAGACGACGTCCTCGCCGGCCATCCCGGCGTATCAGAGGTTGCGGTCGCCGGAGTGCCATCAGAGGAATGGGGTGAGGACGTAGTCGCATGGATAGTGCCCACCCCGGGAGCACCTCCGCCGACAGAGGCAGAACTCCGGGACTTCGCTCGAAACCACCTGGCGGCCCACAAGCTGCCACGTCGGGTTGTGGTGGTCGGGTCCCTTCCACGAAACGCCCTCGGCAAGGTGCTGCGCCACGAGTTGTGCGAGGCTGCTTCCGATGAATGACACGACTGCTGGGCCGACAAGCGTTGCCTTCCACTTCGACGTGATCTGCCCCTGGGCCTACCAGACCTCCCTGTGGATGCGGGAGGTCCGCGACAGGCTGGGCCTTGATGTGGACTGGCGGTTCTTCAGCCTCGAGGAGGTCAACAGGGTCGAGGGGAAGAAGCACCCGTGGGAGAGGGAATGGTCCTACGGCTGGTCGATGATGCGTATAGGTGCGTTCCTGAAACGGCGTGATCCTGAACTGAACGATGCCTGGTACCTGCGGTCCGGCACCGCCCTCCACGTTGAGGGTCGCCAGCCACACAGGCCCGAGGTGGCCCGGGGCCTGCTTGCCGAGATGGGCCTGGATCCCGGCATCGTCGACGAGGCCCTCGCCGACGCGACGACCCACGACGACGTCAGGAACGACCACGAGGACGTCCTGGCCCTCGGAGGCTGGGGCGTGCCCACCCTCGTGTTCCCAGGGGTGGGCGATGACCCATCCCGCAAACTCTTCGGTCCGGTCCTGATCGACCCACCGACGGGTGCCGCAGCGGAGCGGCTCTGGAACCTCGTGATCGGATGGCTCGAGTACCCCGACCTGTTCGAGTTGCAGCGTCCCAAGACCCCTTCGGACCTGGCCCGGATCGGCGATGTCTTCCGGCCTTACATTGAGGCACGCGAGTGGAACACCGTGGCCAATCCCACCCCCTGATCACCACGACGGAGGACGACCATGAGCATCGAACTTGACAGGCAGCGGATAGTTGGGGGGTTGGAGCAGATCTGGTCCGAATGGGCTGACTGGTCCACAGCGTTGTCAGATGGCGGGTGGGCAACACCCAGCAGGTGTCCCGGATGGACCGTGCAGGACAACCTGGCCCACATCATCGGCACCGAGCGAATGCTCCAGGGCCACGAGGCTCCCGAGGTGGAGTTCCCGACCGAGCACCTCAGGAACCCGATTGCCGAAGGGAACGAACGCTGGGTTGAGTCGATGCGCTCACTGTCTGGACCCGAGGTCCTGGAACTGTTCGGGGCGGTGTCGGCGGAACGGCTGGGCCAGTTGGCTGCGATGTCCGACGAGGAGATCCACAGGGTGGGGTGGTCGCCGATAGGCGAGGTGCCCTACCTGCGGTTCATGCACGTGCGGGTCTACGACTCATGGCTCCACCTGGAGGACTGCCGGGAGCCACTCGGCCACGAACCGTCTGCTGGCGGCCTACCGGCCCAGATGTCGGTTGACGAGGTGGCCACCGCCGCCGGCTACATCATCGGAAAGAAGGGAGGGGCGCCCGACGGAAGCAGGGTAGAGGTCAACCTGACCGGCCCCGTGGAGGCGACGGTGAGGGTGGCGGTCGACGGCCGGGCCTCGGTCGTGGAATCGTTCGACGAGGGACCCACCTGCACGCTTTCCATGTCGTCGCACGACTGGTTGGCCCTGACAGGGGGCCGCAAGGACCCGGTACCTCTGGTCGAGGACGGCAGCGTGGCACTCGGTGGCGACGAGGCACTGGCCAGGCAACTGGTAGAACGCCTGGCGTTCACCATCTGACGTCGTCAACTGCGGGCAGTGTCGTGGGAGCCCCGATGATGCACTTCCTCAACGGCCGTTCGATCGTGTCTCCGTTCCCTGACGGCATGGAGACGCTCGTGGTCGGGATGGGCTGCTTCTGGGGGGCCGAGCAGCGGTTCTGGGAGACATCCGGGGTCTGGTCGACCGCTGTCGGGTACACGGGTGGCACCAGCCCGGCACCGGGGTACCGCGAGGTCTGCACCGGGGTCACGGGCCATGCCGAGGCGGTGCTCGTCGTGTTCGATCCGCTGGAACTCACCTTGGAGGGCGCTCTGGGGGTGTTTTGGAACAACCATGATCCGACCCAGGGGATGAGACAGGGCAACGACGTCGGAACCCAGTACCGGTCGTGCATATTCGTGGCCGACGAGGCTCAACTGGCTACGGCCGTCGCAACACGTGACGTTATGGAACCGCTGTTGGCAGATGCCGGGTTCGGCCCGATCACCACCCAGATCTCAGCCCTTGGGACGTTCCACTACGCCGAGGAGTACCACCAGCAGTACCTGGCGAAGAACCCCACCGGATACTGCGGCCTCGGGGAGACCGGAGTCACCTGTCCGACCGGGGTGCTCAGCTGAGCGGAACCAGATCCCTACGGGGCTACCGAGGCCCAGGCTTCCAACTCGGCTTCATCCCCCCAGAACTGCAGGTCGCCACGACCCCGGCCCCAGACGAACAGGGCCAGGTCCGAGGCGGTGCCTGCGGCGGCTACATCGGCCCTGGCATGTTCCCTCGTGACCACCAGACCATCGTCGGAGGGCACCAGCAACCACTCGCCGTCACCGTCGGTGCTGTGCAGGTGCAGGGAGCAGTCGGGGTGGTCAACGACCGGGCCGCCACGTTGGACCCTGAAGGCCACCGTCACTGCCTCATCGACCACGTCGATTGCCAGGTCGCGCTCGATCGGGTTGCCGACACCAGCAGCATCTTCAGCATCCCACCGGTGGATCGCCGTCTCACAGGCCATCCGGCGGACCCAGAACCCGGCAGTCATGTCGGGGGACCAGTTCCAGGTCGGCTGGCCGGCGTCAGTCGATTCCAGGACTCCAAGGAGGTCGTCGAGGAGGTCGGAGGCTCCGGCGGTGTCGGCGACATCGGGACGGCTCGGGCCGGACGTGTCCGCTGCCCTCACCTGGGTGGCCACGAACCCCCAGACCATGCGGACGTGGTCCAGCAGTTCGGTGTTGGTCCAGCCGGGACAGGATGCGACCGGGCCGTCGGGTGTGCCCTCAGAAGCAGAGATCAGGGCATGACCCTCGGTGAGGATCGCTGAGAGGTGCTCGTTGCGGTTCATGGAGTGGAGTTTCACCTATCCCGCACCCCTGTGCTCAACCCGGTGGGCCGGTGTCGGAATCAGTGTCATTCGCCTGTTCCCTCAAGAAGGCCTCCAACTCGGCGGCGAGGTCGTCGCCGCTGGGAATAAGTTCCTCGGTTTGGTCTGTCTGGGTCTCGAGACGCTTCACGTACCGCAGGAGGTCCTGATCGCCCGTGACAGCGGCATCAACCTGGCGCTGCCAGTCGGCTGCAGGGCCGTCCAGGTCGGCATAGGAGGTGTTCACCCCGCTGACCTGTTCGAACCAGCGCAGCAGTGCCCTCGTGGCCTTCGGGTTGGGGGTGTCGGGCACGTAGTGCGGAACCGACACACGCAGCGAGATGACCGGCGTGCCCGTCCGGTCGAGCGTGTCGTGGAGTACCCCGACGAGCCCTGTCGGCCCCTGGTACGAGGGTCTGTCCAGGCCCAACCGGTCAGCCAGTTGGGCGTTTGTGGAACTACCGGTGACGGTGAGAGGACGTGTGTGCGGGGTCATGCCCACCATTGCCCCCAGGGTCACGACGGTGGCCACTCCGGTCCTGGCGGCCACCTCGGAAAGGGCGTTGGCGAAGGTCCGCCACCGTAGATGGGGTTCGACCCCGCTCACCATCAACAGGTCGCGCTGCCCTTCGGGTGTCTGGGCAAGCAGAACCTCGTTACGTGGCCAGCGGAGCACCCTGACGCCGTGGTCGTCGAAGCTGACCATCGGTCGTTCCTGGGTGAAGTCGAAGAAGGTCTCGGGATCCACGTCGCCGATTCTGGAGTGGTCGATCCTCCCTGTCAGCCACTCCACGGCGGCCGTAGCCGACCCCGAGGCGTCGAACAGCCCCCTGAACGCCACAACCAGCATTGGGCGCTCCAGGTCGCCGGCCAGATCCTCCCTTGCGATCCATCGAAGTTCCTCCACGGCAACAGGATCGCGCAAATTTGGCACAACCGGGTGCTCAGCGCCTTTGAGGGCGCCACGGCATGGGAGCATCACCCGATGGCAGAACCGGCTGAGCGGAGGGACCCGAAACGCTGGCGTGTATTCGGAGGCCTATTCGGCATCTACTTCTCCTTCGGTGTGGTGGCCATGTCGATCGCCCCGATCGTGGGCGAGGTCCGGTCCGACCTGGGCCTGAGCCGGGGGTCGATGGGCCTTGCGCTGGGTGCGTGGCAACTCATCTACATCGTCACGGCACCACCGGCGGGCCGTCTGGTGGATCGCCTCGGCCTGCGTCGCTCGCTCACCCTCGGAGCCGTCGTGATAGTCGTCAGTGGCCTGGCCCGAGTGACGGCTACCGGCCTTGCTGGTTTCTGGCTGGCGATTGCACTGTTCGGTGTGGGCGGACCGCTGGTTTCTGCCGGCGCACCGAAGGTGGTGAGCACCTGGTTCAGCGATGTGCGTGAACGCCGGTTTGCCGTCGGCGCATACAACACGGCTCCCGCTCTTGGAGGCATGGCGACCCTTGTACTCTCCAACTCCGTACTGATGCCCCTGACTGGGTCATGGCGCACAACCATCGCCATCGAGACAGGTGCGATGGTGGTGGCCGCAGCCTGCTGGATGCTCGTCTCCCGACACAGCCCGCCGCCGATGGAGGTTCTGGAACACGCTGTAGAGACAGGCGGGGCCCGGTCGCTGCTGGCCGAGCCCGAGGTTCGGGCGATCCTGGTGTTCGGGGTGGGTGTGTTCTTCATCGTCCACGGGCTGGGAGGCTGGCTGCCGAGCATCCTGCGAAGCCACAGTGGTTTTTCGGCCATGGCAGCGGCCAACTGGACTGCGCTCGGCGGAGTGGTCGGCATTGGTGCTTCGTTGCTCCTGCCGCGCCGGGCCAGCCGGGACCGCCTACCGCGGTTCTTGGCCGTCATCTTGCTGGTCATCGTCTTCGGTCTGGTTGCATTGATCGTGCTTCCCACCTCCGTTGATCCATTGCCGGTGGCGGTGATGGGAGTCAGGTCGGCTCTGATCCCACTGACAATCGTCATGCTCATGGATTGTCGGGCCGTGGGTCCGGCAAACATGGGTCTCGCGTTTGGCATGTGGTTCGCTGTATCCGAGATCGGTGGGGTCACGGGCCCCCTCGTGGTCGGCTGGGTGGGTGACACTGGTGCAGGGTTCGGGGGAGCGATCGTCGTGCTGGCCGGGGTGTGCGGGCTGCTGCTGCTTGTCGTGGCACACCTGTCCCGGCTCCACAGCCGCGGGGTAGGTTCGCCCGAGACTGAGACCGGCACCGATGCTGACCAACACCCGATGAGGATCATCAGATGAGCGACGTGGAAGAGGTCAGGGCCTACGCTGGCTTTGAGGGCGAGGTGGGTCGTACACACGCCACATCCACCCCGTGGTGGCCCGATCAACCCGTACCGCCTGCAGGCTCGCCGAACGTGATCGTGGTGCTGTGTGACGACCTCGGGTTTGCCGACCTCGGCTCGTACGGATCCGAGATCGACACCCCCAACCTCGACCAGTTGGCCGGAGAGGGCCTGCGGTACACCAACTTCCACGTCAACCCGATGTGCTCCCCTACCCGGGCGTCCCTGCTCACCGGCCTGAACCACCACATGGCGGGTGTGGCGACCGTCTGCCACCGTGACCCCGGCTTTCCGGGCTTCGCCATGGAACTGCGTTCGAATGCCGTGACCATGGCCGGGGTGCTCCGCGATGCCGGTTGGTCCACGCTCATGGTCGGCAAGTGGCACCTGTGCAAGGACTCCAGCCTTACCGAGGCAGGTCCACGGCGCTCATGGCCATGCCAGCAGGGATTTGACCGCTTCTACGGGATCCTGGATGGCTTCACCAACCTTCACCAGCCACACCGTCTCTACGAGGACAACCATGTCGTCGAGGTCGACGGATACCCCGAGGGGTACTACTTCACTGACGACCTCACCGACCGCGCCCTCGAGATGGTTCGTGGGGTCCGTTCAGGCCACCCGACCAAGCCGTGGTTCCTCTACTACTCCCATGCGGCGGTGCATGCACCACTTCAGGTGAAGGCCGTCGATGCTGAGAAGTACAGGGGCCTCTACGAGCAGGGCTGGGATGAGGTTCGTCGCACCCGCTTCGAGCGCCAGCTGGGTCTGGGTGTTGTCCCTGAAGGAGCGGTTCTGCCCCCCCGCAACAGCGAGGCAGGCCACGGGGTCGAGGCATGGGGCGACCTCACCGAAATGCAGCAGGAACTATTCGCCCGCTACCAGGAGTTGTATGCGGCGATGGTCGACAACGTGGACCAGAACTTCGGACGACTCAGGGCCGAACTGGTGGCGATGGGCGAGTGGGACAACACGATCGTGGTGTTCACGTCCGACAACGGTGGTTCGCGAGAGGGCCAACAGAACGGAACCTCCTCCTACTTCCGGACGCTCATGGCCCACAGCCGTGGCGATTCACCGCTCGATGACATCCAAGTGGACCACTCACGCATGGACCTGATGGGTGGACCGCAGACCCTTCCGCACTATCCGATGGGTTGGGGGATGGCCTCCGGAACGCCGTTCCGCCTCTACAAGGTCAACACCCATCAGGGCGGCCATCAGGTGCCGTTCGTCATCTCCAGGGGGAGTGGCCTTCCGGACGGCGGTGGGCTACGCACCCAGTACCAGCATGTGACCGATCTGATGCCGACCGTGTTCGAGATGGCCGGCGTGGAGATGCCCGACACCACCATGGACGCGCCTGAGCCGGCTGGGGCCAGCTTTGTGTCGACGATTGCTGACGGTGCAGCACCGTCCACCCACCCGGAGCAGTACTACGAGCAGGTGGGCCACCGCGGCTACTACAGGGACGGCTGGTCGGCCGTCACCTGCCACCAACCCCGTACGCCGTTTGACGACGACGACTGGGAGCTCCACAAGCTCTCCGACGATCCAACCGAGTCCAACAACCTGGCTGGGGAGCATCCCGAAGTTCTCGGTGAGTTGCAGGAGGCGTGGGAGGCGGCCGCCTGGGCCAACCAGGTGTTCCCACTCGACGAGGGAACCGGGTTGGCCTATATCGTGCGTCCACCGTGGGAGGCTGTACTGGCGGAGCCCGTGACGCTGAGATCGGGTCAGCCGACACTCGAGCGCTTCCGGTCGCAGCAGTTGGTCAACCTGAGGTCGTTCACTGTCGCGGTGTCCGTCGAGCACGGTTCGGTTGACGAAGGCGTGCTAGTCGCACACGGCGGGCAGGGCGGGGGCTACTCGATCTACGTCGAGGACGGAAGGCTCTTCCATGCCCACAACGGCTACGGGGTGATGACCGTGGCAGACGGAGGACCGATGCCACCAGGACCCTCTACCGTCATGCTCAGGGTGGAGGCTCCCGGTTCGCTGGTATGGAACGCCACCCTCCTGCTTGACGGTGGTGTCGTTGCCAAATCACCGGGATTGTCTCAACTCACGTCGATGGCACCGTTCGAGGGAATCGACGTCGGGATCGACCGGCGGTCACCGGTCTCATGGGACGTCTTCGAGCGCCACGGCCCCTTTCGTTACACGGGGAGGTTGCATGAGGTCACCTACACGCCCGGTGAACTGTCACCCGATGCCGGTGCCCGCTGGGTCGACGTGATGCGCGAATCTGGGACCAGGTACGAGTAGTTCGCCCGTCACCTCAATGGACTACGAGAACTCGCTCAGGTAGCCGGCCACATTCGCGGGCACGCTGGTCACCCTGACGTTCAACCCTGCCGCCCGGGCATCTTCGGCAAGCCTGCGAATCGTCGTGGCAGCCGTGTAGTCGACCCGACCACAGCCTCCGAGGTCGATACGGAGGCCGTCGATATCGGGTTCCTCGACAAGGGCGTCCAGCACGAGCTGTTCCAGACGGGAAGCGGTTACGAACCAGAGAACACCCCGGGTGTCCAGACAGAGGGTGTTCTCCTCTCGGTGCCTTGGAACATCAACGTGGAGTTCCCTCCAGAGGTGCAGGGCCAGCGACAACCCGATGCCGACGATCACCCCCCGCTCCACGCGCGGCGCCAGTGCGAGGGTGGCGGCAAAGGTTCCCCACGCCACCAGGCCCTGCGCCGTTGAGCGGCGGATCGTGTCAACCAGTTTCAGGGGCTGGACCAGGCCAACCACCGCTGCGATGACCACACCTCCGAGCGTGGCCCGTGGCAGTAGTTCCAGGACGTCTGCGAACGGCAGGAAGGCCAGTACGACAACCCCGGTGATGAGGCCCGACCAGCGGCTCCTGGCACCGGCCAGGCGGTTCAGTGACGACCTGGATAAGGAGCCTCCGACGGGGAACGCTCCTGACAGGCTGGCAGCCACGTTTGCCAGACCCTGGCTGATGAACTCACGGTCCGCACTCCATGGTTGGCGGTCAGTTGTAGCGAACATCCTCGAGATCGAGGCCGGTTCGGCGAAGCCCACAAGGGCAATGACCACCCCGGCGACAACAAGTGAGCCGGTCGAGCCCCACGGCAGGTCCAGACCGATATCAGGGAAGCCGGTTCGTACCGACCCCACCACCGGTCCCTCATACCCGGCGATCCTGCTGAAGGTGACACCGCCCACTACCGCAACGAGTGCGCTGGGGAACAGGCGGTGGAGTCTCCGACCACCAAGTATCAACACGACCGTGACCGCCGCTATCACGATGGCTCCGACCCTCCAGTCGCTGGGACTCGTCAGCGACCACCACGCACGTTCAAGCACCCCACCATCGGGGGCGTCAACCCCGAATGCCTTGGGGAGTTGTGACGACAGGATGAGGATCGCCGCACCCGACGTGAAGCCCGAAAGTACCGGTTCGCTCATGAGGTATGCGACCACGCCGAGGCGGAAGAGGCCGAGGGCCAGGCGGGTCAGGCCCACGATGAGTGCCAGCAGTGCAGCCAACTCCACGTAGTCGACCGAACCCGGCTCGGCCAGCTCGGCGAGCCCACCAAGTGTCAGGAGGCTCGTGAGCGCCACTGGTCCCGTCTGGAGGTAGGGAGACGATGCCGCCAGTGATGCCAGGATCGGGGGCAGGGCTGCTGCAAACAGTCCAATATGTGGCGGCAGGCCCGCTAACTCGGCGTAGGCCATCGACTGGGGAATGAGGAGCAGGGCGACGCTGAGGCCCGCCAGCAGGTCGGCACCACCTGGCCGCGTCGGAGGCGGCTTCGGCTTCCAGGTGTCTTCTGCCATCAGGGCACCCTATGGGGCCCGGGATCGTGCGGAAACGGGAAGCTCGGGTCTGGCGGGTACGGTCACCGGGCCATGACCCGCCTGCCAGCCACAGTCCCACCAGCCGACCTGCCGGGCGACGGTGTACCTATTTGGCCTGCAGCGACCGTCCTGATCGTTGATGACAGGCCTGACCTCCAGGTGGTGATGATGCGTCGCAGCGCGACGTCGTCGTTCGTTGCCGACCACACCGTGTTCCCTGGTGGACGGGTGGAGGACTCGGACTCTGACCCTGCCTGGGATCCCATCCTGATCGGTCACGCCGAGGGCGGCTCCGGGTTGATTCCAGACACCGCCGGTGGCAGCAATGGGCACCGGGTGGCGGTTTCGCGTGAGACCCTCGAAGAGGTGGGCATGCTGATCGGAACCGGTGCTGACCGGTTGCTGGAGCGTCGTGGCGAGGTCGAGCGGGGTGAGGTCGCCTTTGTGGATGCTGTTGCCGAGGCGGGTGGCGGTCTGGACCTCTCCGGGATTGTGCCCATTTCCCGCTGGGTGACCCCACCGGGTTCGAACAAGCGCTACGACACCTACTTCTTCGTGACCCGACCGGGCACAAGCCTGGAACCGGTAGCCGACGGCCGTGAGGCGGTGGAGGTTGGCTGGGAGCGCCCGGCCGAGGCACTCGACCGCTGGGATACCAGCGAGTTGACAATGATCAGCCCGACGATCTCGATGCTCCAACTCCTATCGGAGTTCACCTCGGCAGGCGAAGTCCTGGAGGCAGCCCGTCGGGGCGCAGAGCCCGTCCAGGCACGGGTCCTCGTTGATCCGCCACACGGGCCCGGAGCGTCGTGGGTCTGGTGGCCGGGTGATGCGGGTTACGACGCTGCTGGCACGGTTGCGACAATGGGCTGGATGTGGACAGCCCGCTCAGATGGAGCCAATAGCCCCTCTTGAGCGCACACCCGTAGCAGTCGACCTGCTGCCATGATGGGGTGATGGAGGAACCGGCAACACCAGACCCAGCTGGGCCACGCGCCCAGCGGGCCCGGACGATCGACTCGATCATGCCGATCGTGGCGTTCGTGCTCCTGAACCGCCTCGCCGGCCTCGGCTGGGCGGTCCTGGGGGCCACAACCTGGAGCGTGAAGGCGGCCGTCTCACGCCACCGCCGGGGTGAGGGAGTGGGTTGGTACCTGCCGACACTCGTCGTCTACCTGGTCATTCGGGGTGTGGTCGGGATCCTCACCGACTCGGAGGCCGTCTACTTCGGCATCGGGATCGGCACAAAGGCTTTGATCGGGGCAGCCCTGGTCGGAACGGCCGTCGTCGGCAGGCCCTTCCTGGGAAGGGTGTTGCACTTGGCGATTCCCCTCGATGCGGAGACCATGGCCCATCCGGTCTACCTGCGGGTCGTTTCAAGGTTGACGGTTGCCCTCGGGCTCTACCAATTCCTGACCTCTGCGTGGGATATCTGGTTGTTCAACCAGACGTCGGCTGACGGCTACGTGGTGATCCGGGCCGTTGTCGGCTGGCCGGTCGGCATGGCCGTGAGCCTGCTGGGTTTCTGGTACTTCGACAGGGCCCTGCGAGCGGTCGATGGGTTCCCGGGACTGCTGGCCCTGCTTGATCCCGACCTGGCCGCCGAGGAGGGTTCGAGCTAGGCGGGTTCAGGCCAGGTCGACCATCGGGAAGCGGGTGTACCGGCCGAACACCTCTCTGACCAGCGGGTCAAACTCCTCGAGGGCCATGTCGTCGTAGTCGGGATCGAAGCAGTTCTGGTCGTATTCGGCGCAGAAGGCCGCACAGTCGTCGAACCACCTGTGTTCCCTCACGACGTCACGGGCGTCACGATCACCGCCGAGGTGATGGAAGTAGTAGTAGCCCTGGAACAGGCCGTGGTGCCTGATGATCCAGTGGGTGCGTTCATCCACGTAGGGCTTGAGGATCTCTGCGGCCACGGCGCTGTGGTTCTCAGGGGCTACCGGATCAGCGATGTCGTGGAACAGGGCGGCGACCACCATCTCGTCGGGTTCACCGTTCCGAAGTGTCCGGGTGGCGCTCTGCAGGGAGTGCCTGTAGCGGTCGATCCGGTAGCCGAAGGTAGGCCCCCTCATCGACCTGAGTGTGCCCATGACCTGGTCGGCCAGGTGTCGTGCCCTGTGGGCTGCCACCTCGGCGAAGATCAATTCGTAGTCCTCGCGGGTTCCATCGGCCATGTCCACGAAGCTGACAGTTTCCATGGACACGGAGTCTTGCAGGTGGGTGCACCCGGTCACGACCTGACGCGGGGAGGCCGATAGGGTCCGGCCGTGCCCGTAGTCACCGTCACCGACCTCGCCAAGTCGTACGGGCCCGTGAAGGCCGTGGACGGCCTCTCGTTCACCGTTGAAAAGGGCGAGGTGTTCGCCCTCCTCGGGCCGAACGGGGCTGGCAAGTCGACGGTTGTGGAGATCCTCGAGGGACACCGGACCCGCGACGGGGGAGATGTGAGCGTTCTGGGCAGGGATCCGGGAACTGCGGGGCAGGAGTACCGGGACCGAATCGGCATCGTCCTTCAGGAGGCCGGGATCGAGCGCGAGCTGACGGTGTCCGAGGCGCTCGTCCACTACGGCGCCTGCTACTCGCGTCGCCGACCGGTGGACGAGGTGCTGGCTCTGGTGGGTCTCACCGGCCTCGGAGACCGCCGCACCCACCAGTTGTCAGGCGGGCAGAAGCGCAGGGTGGATCTGGCGTTGGGCCTCATCGGTGATCCTGAGGTGCTCTTCCTGGATGAGCCCACCACCGGTTTTGACCCCTCGGCGCGCCGGCACGCATGGGAGATGATCGAGGGCCTCAAGGCCCTCGGAACGACCATCCTCCTCACCAGCCACTACATGGACGAGGTGCAGGTACTTGCAGACAGGGTGGCGGTGGTGGTCGAGGGCCGGATCGTCGCCGAGGACACGCCTGCCGAGCTCCGGGGTAGTGCCGACAGCGAAACCATGATCCGCTTTCGGTTCCCCGACGGAAACGCCACCTCTGGTCCGGTGGTGGACCTGCTCGGGGGTCTGGCCGGTAGGGCATCGGTGAAGAACGGGGTGTTGGAGGTCTGCACGGAGGAGCCCACCGCCGACCTCAACCTGCTGACCAGATGGGCCCTCGACCGGGGTGGACGCCTGGAGGGTCTTGAGGTGACCACGCCCACGCTTGAGGACGTCTATCTGGATCTCATCGGCGAAGGCAGTGGCACGGGGGCCGGAGATGCCTGAGTGGGAGGCACATGAGGCGGAGGTGCCATCGGCGGTGGTGCTGCTGTGGAGGCAGGTCGGATACCAGAACCGCCTGTTCACACGTACGCCGGTCTCCGCCTTCTTTACGCTTGTGTTCCCGCTCATCTTTCTCGTGCTCTTCGGTGCGCTGTTCGACGGAATCGACATCGCCTCGGGTGTCGAGGTGGATGCAGCCCAGTTCTACGCACCCGGCCTGGCGGTGTTTGCCGCTGTATCGGCCACCTACACCAACATCGGGATCGGTGTGGCGATCTACCGCGACGAGGGGGTCCTGAAGCGGATCAGGGGCACCCCGCTCCCCAGGTGGATCTATATGGCTGGCGTGGTCGGCTCCGGTGTCGTCATCGCCGCCGCGGGTGCTCTGCTCATGTTGAGTGTCGGGTTCCTGCTATACGGAATCGAGATGGAGATGGCCAATGTGTTGCCCGCGGCGGCCACCTTCGTGGTCGGCGTTGCGTCGTTCTCCCTTCTGGGTCTGGCCCTCGCTGCGATGGCTCCATCAGGACAGTCGGCACCTGCGCTGGCAAACGCCACCCTTCTCCCGGTGGCCTTTGTCTCCAACGTGTTCATCTCCGTGCGAAACGATCCGCCGGCATGGCTGGACCTGCTGGGTGACGTCTTTCCCCTGAAGGCCTTCGCCGACGCCTTCTTCGCAGCCTTCGACCCCTTTGAGGAGGCATCGGCGTACAAGCCCTGGCTGCTCCTGCGGATGGGGGTGTGGGGCCTGGCTGGTGCGCTTGTCGCAGTCAGGAAGTTCCGCTGGGAGCCGTCAACCGGTGCGGGTAGAGGGGCCGGCCGGCGGGGTCGGAGGTGACCGGTTACGACGAGTTCCGGATGCTCGTCGACAATGCTGCCGAGGCGGGTTTGGACTGGACCGGTCCGCCGGCCGTAGAGCGGTGCTCGATGTCGTGCTCCGATGGGCTGACCGTCAGAGGGCTCCGTTGGGGAGCCGCGCCACCCGAACTGGTGCTGCTGCACGGAGGAGCCCAGAACGCCCACACCTGGGACACAGTCGCCCTTGCCCTCGGAATTCCGCTGGTGGCGATCGACCTTCCGGGACACGGCCAGTCGGACTGGCGGCCTGACCATGACTACCGACCGGGTGCAATGGTCGAGGTTGTTGCCGAAGCGGTAGAGGAGTGGGCTCCGGGGGCTGAGGCCGTGGTGGGCATGTCGCTGGGTGGGCTTACCGCCCTGTGTCTGGCAGCGGACCGGCCCGATCTGGTTCGCAGGCTCGGCATCGTGGACATGACACCGGGAACGGACCGTGACAAGTCCGAGTCAATCATCGACTTCATGTCCGGGCCCGACGACTTTGATGACTTCGAGGCGATGCTCGCGTACACGGTCGGACACAACCCGCACCGGACCGAGGAGTCCCTTGTTAGGGGTCTTCTCCACAATGCACGGGAATTGCCTGATGGGCGCTGGGTGTGGAGGTGGGACCCGATGCGCGGTTGGAAGATGACCGATGAGGACGGCTCTTCAGCGTTCGATGGACTCTGGGACAAGTTGGGGCAGGTCTCCTGTCCGGTGCGCCTGTGGCTGGCCGGCTCCTGGAGCGTGGTGGATGACGCCGATACCCGGGAGTTTCTCAACCGCTGCCCTCAGGCAGTTGTCACAACCGTGGAGGGTGCCGGTCACAGCATCCAGGGGAGCCGGCCGGTCGAGTTGGCGGCCCTGATTGATGATCTATTGGCAGTGGGGTGCTGACCCGGGGTTAGAGGCCACCCACGCTGCGGAAGCCCTCGGCCAGTGGCATGCCGAAGCGACCGCCCATCTCGGCCAGGTCGGACATTGTCCGGTCCCGGAAGGCAGATTCGGCCGATCCGTCGTCATCGTCGGGGATCGACATGGTTGAGAGAAGTTGGCTCCTGTGGGCCAGCACGGCCTCGACCTTTGTGCTGGCCGCAGCCTCGGTGAGCTCCACCGGATGGTCCGGTTCCTCCGTGTCGAACAGCAACAGCATGTCCGGCCGATGGTGTGCCACTCCCAGGTCGGTCAGGAAGTGCGGGTCACGGGCGGCCACCACGCCATCGGTGACGAGGAAGCCGGCGGCCCTGTGGTCGGGGTGCAGGCGCCAGCGCCGCCACGGATCGTGGCCCAGGACCACATCTGGTCGGATTCTGCGGATCCAGGCAGCCACCTCGTGGGCGGTTTCACGGCTGGAGTCGAGTTCGCCGTCGACCTTGTCGAGGAACACGACCTCTCCGGTGGCTCCCAGGATCCGTGCGGCCTGGCGTTGTTCCTCCTGTCTTGTGGCTACGAGCGCTGCTGTGTCGACGGCGGGGTCCCAGGTTCCCCTGGAGCCATCTGTGCAGACCAGGTGGTGGACCACGCAACCTGAGGCAGCCCAGGTGGCCAGCGTCGCCCCGGCGAAGAGTTCAATGTCGTCAGGGTGGGCGCCTACGGCGAGTGCCCGGGCAGGGGTGGATCCCGGGGTCATGCTGTGCCCGCCACCTGTCGGTCGACGGCGATCACCGAATGATCCAGGTCTGCCGGCTCATCAACGTCCCAGCCGAGGCGCGCATCGGGAAGGCTCCGCCAGGGAAGGTCCAGTCGCTCCGCCTCGGCGACGTGGGCGGCGAAGGAACCCGGTCCGTAGGCGAACCTGAACCCGACACCTGTCGGTACCACCGCGACAGGTGTGCCGTCGTGGTGGCGGTCCGGAACGAGCGTGATGCCGTCGAAGCCGATGCAGTGGCTCAGGTCCGTTGCCAGGGGCAGGTCGCCGTGGGCCACCATGACCGTCCCGAAGCCGGCGAGCGCGAGTGCATCGACCCCGGCCTCCACGGCAGCGGTGAGGCCCGGCTCGGTTACCCGAACCACGTCGGCTCCCATCGAGCGTGCCCACTCGTCGACCTCGTTGCAGTCGCAGACGACGGTCACAGGTAGGGGGGACGCGGCTGCAATGACGGTCTCGGCCATGCTGCGCGCCAGGTTGGCCCGGCCTGTCGGGTCAAGGACGGGTGCGAGGCGTGCCTTGGCGCCGTTGAACGCCTTAACGGGGATGAGGACGGCGACCGGACCGGGCATGGGCCGGATTGTAGGGCCGTCGCGTAGTGTGGCCCCCATGGCAGACAGGGTCGCCGTCCTCGGCGCCGGTTCGTGGGGGACGACCGTCGCCTCCCTGCTGGCTCCGGTGGTACCTACGGTTCTGTGGGCCCGGGATCCCGAACTTGCCTCCGACGTTGCCTCGGGAAGGGGCAACCCCCGCTACCTGTCCGGCTTCGACCTGGCGCCCTCGCTCCAGGCGACATCGGATATTGGAAATGCGGTCGGCGGAGCCGACATCGTCCTGGTTGCCGTACCCACGCACGGCTTTCGTTCCGTCCTTTCCGATGCTGCTGCACACCTGGCACCCGTTGTGCCGGTCCTGAGCCTTGCAAAGGGCTTCGAGCAGGGGTCCCGACTGCGGATGAGCCAGGTTGTCGCCGAGGTGTTGTCGGACCGACCGGTGGGGGTCCTGACCGGCCCGAACCTGGCAAAGGAGATCCTGGTCGGCAAGTCGGCTGCCATGGTGGTGGCCAGCACCGACACGGCCACCACCCACCGTCTCCAGGGCCTGCTGGCGTCAGACAGCCTCCGCGTCTACACCAACGATGACCTGGTGGGCTGCGAGATCGGTGGTGCAGTCAAGAACGTGATCGCCCTTGCCTCCGGCATGGCCGAGGGCCTGGATGCGGGAGACAACGCCAGGGCGGCGCTCATCAACCGGGGGCTGGCCGAGATGACACGCCTCGGTGAGGCGCTCGGTGGTGATCCGCGCACCCTCGCAGGCCTTGCCGGGATGGGCGACCTGCTCGCCACATGCATCAGCCCCCAGAGCCGCAACCGCTGGGTCGGGGAGCAGGTGGGTCGGGGGCTTGACCCGGTCGAGGTGCTGGCCGATATGAACCAGGTTGCCGAGGGCGTTCCGGCGGCCGGTGCCGTCTGCTCGCTGGCGGCATCGGCAGGTGTGGAGGTGCCGATAGCCACCGGGGTCAGGGAGGTCTTCGAGCATGGCAGGCCACCCCTCGAGGTCTGGGTCGACCTGATGGCCCGTCGTGCCCGTCCCGAGGTCGGCTGAGGAAGGCCTTGGCCACCCATGGCCCGGCGAAGGCGGATGCGAGCGGCGCTTCGGGGTAGGGCACCCGGTATGTCTGTCGAGAGGTCCCTCTGGGCGGAGGGTCACGGGGTGGTGGTCGGCATGGACGAGGTCGGGAAGGGGGCGTGGGCCGGTCCTCTCACGGTCTGTGCGGTCGCGCCCAACAGGACCCGCCGGATCATGGGCGTACGCGATTCCAAGATGCTCAACGAACCTGAGAGGGAGGCGCTCTACGACCGGGTAGCGGCCTGGGCCGAGGCGTGGGGTGTCGGTCACGCAACCAACGACGAGTGTGACGACCTGGGGATGTCGGATGCACAGCGCCTGGCAGCCCGCCGGGCCCTTGACAGCCTTGGCGTGGTTCCCGACAGGGTGCTGCTGGACGGCAGGTGGGACTTCGTCGGCGGCGGGATAGCAGAGACCATTGTCGGTGGCGATGCGACATCGCTCTCGATTGCCGCAGCGTCGGTTGTTGCAAAGGTGACGAGGGACCGGCTCATGCGGGAGGCCGACGGCCTGTTCCCCGGCTACGGGTTCGCCGAGGGGAAGGGTTACCCGAATCCGGCCCACCGGTCGGCGCTCATGGATCGGGGTGCAACGAGCTTCCATCGCCGGTCATGGTCGTTCATGGACGGCCTTCCAGCTCTGGGTGAACCGCGCCGACGGCCCGCCGGATCCCACCCGCAACTCTTCGACTGAGGGCTACCCCAACCGGTGTCCATGTTTGATCCCGCCGTAGCGTGGCTAGCGTCTCCTGCCGTGAAGAAGGTGAGGGGTCTTCTCTGGGTTCTCGTCGCATGGACTGCGGTGGTGTGGGTCGGCAGGACCCGAAACCTCATCGCCGACGACCAACTCACCTCGTCGGGTCGCATCTGGCGGATCCTGCTTGCAGTCGTATTCCTGGGCTTCGCGCTGCTCTCGGTGTCGGCCCTCGGCGGGCGCTGGCGGAGCATCGGGTCGACACGCCTTGTGGCGGTGTTCTGCATCTGGACGATCACGTTCTGGGCTGTGCGTGGCACCGGGATCCTGTTCGCCGACCACGGCGCGGCGTTCAAGGCGGTTCACTCGGTCCTGGCCCTGGTGTCGATTGCGGTAGCGGCGCCCCTCTACAAGTTGGACCAGGAACTCGGCCACGCCGTCAACGCCGACAACGGTCGCACGGTCGACGACCGCTAGCCTGTCGCCGCCATGGGACAACCGATAACCGTCGTCGAAAGGCCCTCCTCCAGGACCGGGGTGCTGAGGTTCGAGATGAACCGCAGCCTCACCGGAATGGGCCACGAGCGCTTCACTGCAGACCAGGAGATCTCTGGTGATGAGCCTGCACACGAACTGGCCCGACGCCTGTTCGAGCGCGGCGGAATCTCCCGGCTCCACATGAACGCCAATGTCGTAACAGTCGAGTTGGCCGACCCTTCCGCTGGCTCGGATGGCGACGGGATCGCAGACGTGATCGCCAGCCTCTACACCTATTACGTAGAGGGCGTAGAGGTGCCGAGCGACGAGGAGTTGACAGGCGACGCCGGCTGAACCAGCCGGCTGGTCCGCCGTTACGGCCACACCACCAGAGGGGCAACCCATGACCCAGATCACCGTCACCCCGCCTGCCGAACTGGGTTTCGATCCGGATCGACTCGACAGGGTGGAGGCATTCGCACGACGCTTTGTGGACGATGACCTGATGGTCGGAACCGACGTGCTCGTCGCAAGGCGGGGAAAGGTCGCCCTGCGGTCCATGGCAGGCTTCGCAGACCGGGAGGCTGGCACCCCGGTGGCCGACGACACCCTCTGGCGCTTCTACTCCATGACCAAGCCGATCACCTCGGTTGCGGTCATGCAGTTGGCCGAGGCCGGGAAGTTGCGCCTCAGGGACCCCTTGTCCAGGTTTCTGCCATCGTTTGGAAGCATGGAGGTATTCGTCGGGGGTACGGCTGACGATCCTGAGACCGTTCCGGCCGAGCGACCGATAACCATCGCCCATCTCCTGACACACACCGCCGGCCTCACCTACTCGTTCCTCCAGCAGCACACGGTCGATGAGATCTACCGAAACTCCGGCATGGACGTCCTCAACTTCTCAGGTGGCCTCGAAACGGTGATCGAATCCCTCGCCGGCCTACCGCTACGCCACCAGCCCGGGTCGCGCTGGTCGTACTCCATGGCCACCGACGTGCTTGGCAGGGTCGTAGAGGTCGTGTCCGGCATGTCCCTTGCTGACTACCTGCAGTGCAACATCCTGGATCCGGTCGGCATGCCGGACACGTCTTTCGGAGTCGCAGACGGGAACATCGACCGCTTCGCTGCCTGCTACGCACTCAATCCCGGGGCCCTCGCCCCGGAACTGCTCGACGCGCCGGCTACCAGTGCCTTCCGCTCGCCCGGTTGGAGCAGCGGAGGCGGCGGCCTCGTCTCAACTATGGCCGACTACCACCGGTTCTGCCAGATGCTCCTTGCCGGCGGGATGTCCGACGGTGGCCGCATCATCGGCCCACGCACGCTTGACCTGATGATGCGCAACCACCTTCCCGGTGGTGTCGACCTCACGGCGTACGGCGATCCTCTCTACCACGAGGGGTTCTTCGACGGTGTCGGCTTCGGCCTGGGCTTCGCCGTCGTGGACGACGCGGTCGCCGGGCGCGTCCACGCCACCGAGGGTGAGTGTTCCTGGGGTGGTCTGGCCAGCACCGCCTTCTGGGTGGACCCGGTCGAGGAGATAAGCGCCGTATTCCTTACGCAACTGGTTCCATCAGGCACCCACATCTCCCTGCGCTGGGACCTGCGGACCCTGGTCAATCAGGCAATCGCCGACTAGGGAATTCAGAGAGATCCCATGGACGAGGTCGGTGTCGGCCCTCACCCCGAACCCTGGCCCGACGACGACCGCCTGGATCCGGAACTCCTGGCAGTCGGTGACCGCAGGAACGTCGTCGACAGGTACCGCTACTGGACCGTTGATGCCATCGTGGCCGACCTGGATAGCCGGAGGCATCCGTTCCACGTGGCGATCGAGAACTGGGAACACGACATGAACATTGGGACGGTGGTGCGCAACGCCAACGCCTTCCTCGTCTCGGGGGTCCACATAGTCGGTAGGCGCCGCTGGAACCGACGTGGGGCGATGGTCACCGACCGCTACCAGCACGTCTTCCACCATCCCGACATCGGGGACCTGCTCGAGTGGGTGGCGGGGGAGGGCCTGCCGCTCATCGGCATCGACAACCTTCCCGGTTCGGTTCCCATTGAGGGGGTCGACCTGCCTGAGCGGTGCGTGCTTCTCTTCGGTCAGGAGGGACCCGGTCTCTCCGATGCGGCGAGGGATGCCGTGTCGATGGTGTGTTCCATCTCCCAGTTCGGTTCAACCAGGTCCATCAATGCCGGGGTCGCATCGGGGATCGCCATGCACGCATGGATACGACAGCACGCTACGTGGCCTTCGTCCCGGTTGGCAGGGTCACCATGATCGGTAGGTTGGGAGCCGTGACCGGTCTCCGTCGCCTCGCGACCCTCCTGCTTGCGCTGCCCGGCGCGCTGATGGCTCATTCGATCGCCTACCTGTGGACCCACCCCGACTCAATCACGCTGAATGTGGGCAGGTCGCACGGCTACCTGCCCGTGACTGGTCCACTGGTGGGCCTCGCAGGTGTGGTTGTGCTGGTGTGGCTGGCAGTCGCCGGGGTGCGTGCCGCCGGTTCCGACACGAGGCCGGGCATCCTCAGGTTGGCGGCGGTTCAGGCCCTTGTGTTCTCCGTCCAGGAAGCCATTGAGTTCCTGGCCGGCGGTGTCAGCCTGGCGGAACTGCTTGGGGAGCCCGCGATCTTCCTGGGGCTGGCTCTCCAGGTGCCCGTGGCGGCGCTTCTCGTCTGGTTGGTGAAAGCTGGCTCTGTTCTTGTTGAGTTCCTCTATGTCCTTCACCGGCCTGGAACGGAATCTTCAGCGGAACCACGGCTGCCGGCCCTGGCCACAATTGTCGTGGTACCCGTCGTGCTTTCGGTCGGGCGTCGCGGCCCTCCGGTTGTTGTCTGACACACGTTCCAGACGACAACCGACAAGAGGAGCCACCGATGAAACCGCGCAAGTACGCGGTCGTGCTGCTGGCACTTGCTACAGCCCTGACCGCATGTGGATCTGATGCCACAGGAGTAGAAGAGGAGCTGATCGAGCCGGCCACGACCATGGCCGGGGTGATGGCGACCATGGAGATGGCGGACCATGAGGTGTCCGACAAAGACATGGGCGACCATGGCCACGGCAGCCACCAGCATGGAATGCCCATCGACCTAACCGACCTGTCATCTCGACCCGGGGTGTCGCTCGTTGCCGAAGCCGACGGATTGGGTGGGATCATGTTGGACATAGGAGTCCTGGGCCTGGAGTTGGTACCAGCCAATCCACCTGCTGACCATCGTCTCGGACAGGGTCACGTACATGTAGCCGTCGACGGCGCGTCCGTGGCAATGATTGCCGAGACCAACTACCACGTAACGGGCCTGACCGACGGTAGCCACACGGTCATGGTCACGCTCTCGTCAAACGACCACAGGGACTACCACGTTGACGGGAGTGCCATCGGCGCCATGGCCATGGTGGAGGTCACGGGGGGCAAGCCAGCGGTCCAGCCCGATGTCCGGTTCGAGGTAGACGTCGAGGGTGGAAAGGTTGCCGGTGGGATATACCGATTCGAGGCCTCCGTCGGTGACCTGGTCGAGATCACTGTGAGGAGCAACGTTGCCGATGACGTGCACCTGCATGTGTACGACCTGAAGGTGCCTGTGCATGAGGGCATGCCAGCGGTCCTGCTGGTAGAGGTTGACATAGCCGGGGTCTTCGAGGGCGAGTTGCACGGAGCTGGGTTCAAGCTCTTTGAGCTCACTGTCTCGTGATGTTCCCCACGGTGTTGGCCCACGGTGTCGGAGGTCGAAGCGACCTGCCTGTTCCTGAGTGGCAGGCGGCATGGGGTGCGGCCGTGGCTCTCGTGCTTTCCTTCGCCGCCCTGGGCCTGCTCTGGCACCATCCCCGCCTGAGGAGCATGTCGGCGGGGCTCAGAGTGGGGTCCTCGGTCGAAGGGGCCGTTCGCTTCCTGGTGGGGGTGTTCAGGGCGGTGGTTCTGGTCGTGTTCCTGGTGGTGTTGGCAGCGGGTCTGGTCGGGGCTGATGACGCGGTCTCAAACGCCTCCCCGGTGTCGGTCTACGTGATCTTCTGGGTTGGGGTTCCAGTGGCCTCGGTGCTTTTGGGTCCGGTGTGGAGGGCGGTCAGCCCCTGGGAGGCACTGGGTCGGTTGGTCAGCGGTTCTTCCGGCCGTGAGGCGCCGGGTTGGCTCACCTCGGGCTGGGCAGCGCTCGTACCGGTAAGCATCTTCCACTGGCTGGAGTTGGCCTATCACGACGGTGCCAGCCCCCGGGTCATCGGCTGGTTCGGGCTGGCCTACACGGTTGGCCTCATGTTGATGTCGCGCCGGTGGGGCTGGGAGGAGGTCCGCAGGGCTGAAGGTTTCGGGGTGCTCTTTGACGCCCTTGCCTCGCTCTCCCCGGTCCGTTGGGACGGGTCTGGTCGACTGTACGTGAGGCCACCGTTTGTCGGCGTGGCCGAGACTGCTCCTTCGTCGTCCTTGTTGGCAGTGCTCCTGGCTGCGCTGGGTGGCACTGCCTTTGATGGCTTCTCGCGTACCCGCGTCTGGGGCGACCTCATGGCTGGTCGAGCCAACTGGGAGGCGACTGTGGTGAGCACGGTGGGTCTGGTGTGGGTTGTAGCGCTGGTGGGCCTCGCCTACCACCTGGCCTGCAGGTCAGGTGGGCGCATCACGGGCGATCCGGGTTTTGCTACCAGGTTCGGAACCTCGCTCATTCCGATCCTCGTCGGCTACGACCTGGCGCACTACTTCTCCCTGTTGTTGCTCGAGGGTCAGGCCTTCGTTGCCCAGGCTTCGGACCCGCTGGGTAGGGGCTGGGACCTGTTCGGAACCGTGGACAACGCCGTCAACTGGACCCTTATCTCGACCGCGGCTGTGGGGTGGGTGCAGTTGGGGTCGATCGTGGTTGGTCACTTGGTTGCCGTGGTGGTAGCCCACGACCGGGCGGTGGAGGAGTGGAGGCCAGCGGTTGCCCTGCGTAGCCAGTATCCGATGCTGGGGGTGATGATTGCCTACACGGTCTTCGCTCTGGTCCTGATAGCAGGCTGAGCCTCTCAACTCCACGCGCTTGCAATAATCGAACATATGTTCGATACTGGGGCGTGGCCCTGCCCTCCTCTCTCCTCGCTGAACCTGAGCCGTTCGACGACCTGCCCCCTGAGGACCATTCGGCTCCGCCGGCTGTCACCCTCCGCCCGGTGCCCACGCTGGTTGAGGCCGCCCGGCATGCCAGTCCAACGACCCTGGCGGTGGAGCGCATGCTGCCGGTCCTTCCTGCCCTGGCCGGTCTGGTTCCCGATGGCCTGAGGCGCGGTAGCAGCCTCGGGGTCTCCGGCCCCGGGGCCCGTTCCCTGGCCATGGCCCTCATGGCCGGGGCGACATCGGCGGGTTCGTGGGCGGCCGTCGTGGGCGACCCCGACCTTGGGCTGGTGGCGGCTGGCGAGGTCGGGGTGGCCCTTGAACGCCTGGCGCTCGTGTCACCGCCTGAACCTTCCGCATGGGGCGACGTGGTCGGGACCCTGGTTGGCTCTCTTGACCTGGTGGTGGTTGCACCACACCACCGTGTGGGTGCCGAAACCGTCAGGCGCCTGATGGCCCGTGTCCGTGAACGGGGATCTGTACTGATACGGATCGGTGACGGTCCCTGGCCTGACCGCTTCGACCTGACGCTGACGGTTGTCGACGGTTCGTGGGAGGGCCACGGGAGCGGCCATGGACGCCTGCGCCTCAGGCGGGCCGAGGTTGTTGCCACGGGCCGGAGGGCGGCTGCCCGGGAGCGCCGCGTGGTCATGATGCTGCCCTCCCCGGATGGAAGCCCGACAGCCCCAGAGTTACTGGGCGGCGGGTGACGGAACCGGTTCGAACCCTGGTTGTCTGCTGCCTCGACTGGCCACTCACCGCCCTGGGGGTGGCTCCGTCGGATCCGGCGATGGTCCTGGCCTCGGGCCGGGTCGCGGCGGCCTCGGTCACTGCCCGGTCTGCCGGGGTGGTGGTGGGGCAGCGTCGGCGCGGTGCTCAGGCCCGCTGCCCTGAAGCGGTGGTCCTAGAGCGCGATGAGGTGATCGAGGCCCGTCGTTTCGAGGCGGTGGTGGTGGCACTGTCAAACATCACCCCGTGGGTCGAGGTGCAACACCCGGGAACCTGTGCCTTCGCCGTCCGGGGTCCTGTTCGACTCTTCGGTGGTGAGGAGGCGCTGGTGGGCAGCACCGCCGCCACGGTGCAAAGGGCCCTTGATGACACGCTGGGAACCGGTACCCACCCGGGTTGTCGTATAGGCGTGGCCGATGGTCCGTTCGCCGCCGGTCTGGCATCACGATCTGCAATGGGGGAGATGGTCGTGGTGCCTTCCGGTGGAACCCCGGCCTTCCTGGCTCCCCTTCCGGTGTCGGTCCTGGAGCGCCCCGACCTGGCCGACGTGCTGGTACGGCTTGGCCTCACGACCCTGGGAGCTTTGGCGGCCCTGCCGGTGCAGGACGTGGTAGCCCGATTCGGATCCGAGGGCATGGCTGCCCAACTCCTGGCATCAGGTCTCGACAGCCGTCAACTCCACATGGTGGCCCAGCAGCCCGACATGGCCGTCGGTATGGACATGGACCCACCGGTGGATCGGATCGAGCAGGTGGCCTTTGCCGCCCGCTCGTTGGCAGGGTCACTCCACGATGGGTTGGCCCGGCAGGGACTGGCGTGCACCTGTGTGGTCGTCGAGGCCGAGACCGGGCACGGTGAGCGGCTGGCCCGCAGGTGGCGTGACGAGGGGGCCATTGGGGCCGGGGCCATGGCTGATCGGGTTCGCTGGCAACTCGAGGGATGGCTGCACGGCCCACCATCTGTTCGTCCCACGTCGGGTCTGGTGCGTCTGGACCTGACCCCCGAGGAGGTGGTGCATGCCGGAAGTCACCAGGTCGGGTTCTGGGGTGGGGTCACTGCGGCCGATGAACGAGCGGGCAGGGCCCTGTCCAGGGTGGCCGTCATGCTGGGTCCCGGGTCGGTGGGGGTGCCCGAGTGGAGGGGTGGGCGGGATCCGGCCGGGCAGTTCACCCTGGTTCCGTTTCCGGAGGGGCCTGTTGACGGATCGGCAGGTGGAGCCATCGGGCCGGTGTCCCCACCTTCAGACGACCCGCCCTGGCCGGGGGTGCTTCCATCACCTGCTCCTGCAGCGGTGCACCCGGAGCCAGTCGTCGTGGAGGTCGTGGATGCCGACGGCCACCCGGTGGTTGTCGATGGCCGGGGGGTGGTTTCGGCGGAACCGGCCCGGGTGTGTCAGGGGGGCGGAGCAGGGGGCGGGGTGATCTCCTGGGCGGGTCCCTGGCCGGTCGATGAGCGGTGGTGGGACCCGCTCCGTCGCAGCCACAGGGTCAGCCTGCAGGTGGTGTCCGACGACGGCCTGGCCCGCCTCCTGGTTCTGGAGGGAGGCTCTTGGCGGATAGCGGCGACCTACGACTGATTGCCAACCCTCCGGACCCGCTAGCGTGCCCGGACACCACGGAGATGGGAGACGAGGGTGGCCGGACGCGAGGAGATGGACTGGCCCCGGTACGGGGTGGCCGTGCGGGAGTTGGCGCATCTGGTTGCCGATGACGGTTACCGGCCCGACATGATCCTGTCGATCGCCCGGGGCGGCTTGTTCGTGGCCGGGTCCCTCGGATACGCCCTGGCGGTCAAGAACCTCTACGTGATGAACATCGAGTACTACACGGGGGTCGACGAGAGGCTCGACATCCCGGTCGTGTTGCCCCCGTATGTCGACTGGGTCGACCTGGGTGATGCAAAGATCCTGATCACCGACGACGTGGCCGACACGGGTCACACCCTGAACCTGGTGCGGGAGACTGCGCTGGCAAAGGTCGGCGAGGTTCGCTCGGCAGTCCTCTACCAAAAGCCCCAGTCAGTGGTGGACTGCGAGTACGTGTGGTGTCACACCGACAAGTGGATCAACTTCCCCTGGTCGACTGAGCCGCCGGTGGTCTCGGTCGAGGATGCGGCCCATCAGGTTCTCGACGCTTGAGGATTGGCGATCAGGCGTGGATCGGAGATCTCTCTCTTGACCACCGTGCCTCGGCCTCCAACTGTGATCCGACGGAGATGAGGATGTCCTCGCGGCCATAGCCAGCCACCAACTGGGTGCCAACGGGTAGGCCCTCCGACGAGCCCATCGGCAGTGAGATGGCTGGCTGGCCGGTCGTGTTGAATGGTGAGGTGAAGGTGGCGTAAGGCAAGGACCGGTGTGACGCGCGTAGTGGATCCTCGTGGGTGGGGGTCAACTCTCCAATCTTGGGCGGTGGTTGGGCCGTTGTGGGGGTGACAAGTAGGTCGAAGCCCTCCTCCCACCAGGTGGCCATGTTCCTCCGAAAGGTGGCCATGACCGACTGTGCCTTCGCGTAGTCAGTTGCCGATTGGTCTGTCCCCAGTTGAGCCAGCAGCCAAGTTCCCGGTTCAACGTCTTCCTCGGTGATGGATCGCCCCAGGCGATCGCCGAGGAGTTCGAGGCTCAGCACCGCGTTGACCGCCCAGTTCACGTTGAATGCCCAACCGAGTTCCTCAAGGCCGTCAAGGGCCGCTGGGTAGGAGTCGATCAGGTCGTGGCCCAAGGCCTCAAGGAGGTCAGCACTCCTGCGGGCTGATTCCGCGCAGTCGGGATGGACTCCTGTCCGTAGACTCTCGGTGAGCAAGCCGACCCGGAGGCGGCCCGGGTCTTCACCCACCCTGTCCGCATAGGGGCGACCATGGTCAGGGGCCACCACGCCATCACCCAGAAACGGGATCGCCGTGACGTCCAGGATCCCGGCACAGTCTCGCATCGTGTTACACACCACGTGTTGAACCGACACGCCCCATTCGTCCTTGAGAGGTCCCATCGAGATTCTTCCTCGTGATGGCTTGAGGCCCACCAGGCCACACATGGCTGCAGGGATACGGATGGAACCACCCCCGTCGCTTGCATTGGCAGCGGGAACCATGCCCGACGCCACGGCAGCAGCCGATCCCCCCGAGGAGCCACCCGTACCGAAGTCGGTGTTCCATGGATTCCGGCTGGGCCCGTAAGCGGCTGGTTCAGTCGTAGCCACCAAGCCAAGCTCGGGAGTGTTGGTGCGCCCCACGATTATGAAGCCGGCCTCCTTGTAGCGGATCACCAAGTTGTTGTCGCGGCTGGCGACCAGCCCAGCATCCCGGAGACCCTTCATCCCCGCGTGGTGGGGCTGGCCCGCCTCCTCAGCCCACAGGTCCTTGATCAACATCGGTACCCCCCTGAACGGCCCGTCGGGCAGGTCGGGGGAGTCAGCCACCTCAAGGGCCTGTTCGAATTGCCGGTGGATGACCGCGTTGAGTTGCCCGTCGAGGGCTTCGATCCGGTCAATGGCACCCTGCACCGCCTCTACAGGTGACATCTCGCCTACACGGATCGCCTCGGCGAGGCCCACCGCATCGGGCAGGGTGGTCCTGTGGTTGCCGTTAGCCGTATCTTCGACCATGGGAAATGATGGTAGTCACGGTTGGTTGCACTCCTACCAGTCCTACCATCAGCCTCCATGAGCAATGTCACAGACTTCTCCAACATCACTGAAGACCGACCAAGTTTCGTTACCCACCTGGAGTGCTCGGTTGGAGGACTGTTTCTTGATCAACATCATCTCGCCTGCCCTCGAAGCCAGTCGGGAACTGTTGAGCGACGTGGCTCAAATGATCCGCCCGAAGGCGGCTTGAGCATTCCCCTAGGGATCTGATCGACTTCCCTCGGTCCGGTTGGGAGCCTGCCTCCCGATTGCGTCGCTCACGTAGCGTCAGCCCTCTCAAGGTAGTTGTAGACGGTGAAACGGCTCACGCCCAGGGCATCGGCCACGTCTTCGACGGATCTTCGGAGGGTGAAGGCCCCCCATTCGTTCAGGAGGGTCACAGCGGCCTGCTTCTGGGTGCGGTCCATGTCCCTGCGGCTGACCCCGAGGTCGGTTTCTGCGGCGGTTATCAGGACGTCGAGGGCGTTGTGCAGGTCAGGCCTGCGCAGGCCACCAACCACCTCGTTCTCCCAGACCAGCGACAGGTCGGCATCGGTGAGCTGGTCGGGTCCGAGCAGTTGTGCACCTAGAGCCTCAGCGACCGGGGCCATGGCTGCAAGGAGGGGATGTACCGGACTTGACACACAGCCACGTTAGCCCGAGCTATGACGTTGACAAAATGTTGAACGGACGACAGCATGGCGGAGTGCCGGTGACCATTGCTACCTCCCTCGAAGATGCCTGCGCTGCCCTGGCCGCAGAACCCAACTCGGTCATCGTTGCCGGCGGAACCGACCTCATGGTCGAGGTCAACCGGGGCAGTCGATGCGTCGAAAACGTGGTCGCCCTCGACCGGATTCCCGAACTCGCCGACTGGCATCTCACAGGAGACGAATTGCGATTCGGCGCCGGTGTCACCTTTGCCGAGATCTGTGAACCTGAGATTGCGGCGCTGGTGCCGGCGTTGGCCCAGGCCGCCCGCACCGTCGGCTCCCCACAGATCCGCAACGCCGCAACCCTCGGTGGAAACATCGCAACCGCCTCGCCCGCCGGTGACAGCATTCCCGTGCTGGCCGCCCTCGACGCCGTGCTGGAACTGCGTTCGACCGAAGCCATCCGCGAGGTGCCCGTCACCGAGTTCATCACCGGTGTCAAGGCGACCTGCCTGATGCCCGGAGAGTTGATCGAGGCCGTGAGGGTTCCGGTACTCGACGGCCCCCAGGAGTTCTGCAAGGTCGGCACGCGCAACGCAATGGTCATCTCGGTTGCGTCCCTGGCCCTGCTTGTGGACCGCAGCGCCCGCAGGATCAGGGTGGCCCTGGGGTCGGTTTCGCCGATTCCTCTGCGGGCCTCGGAAGCCGAGGACCATGTGAGCGGCCACCTCGACTGGGACAGCGGCGTACAGCCCGGGCCGGAAGTAGTCAGGGAATTCGCTGAACTGGTCGCCGGTTCCGCCAACCCGATCGACGACCATCGTGGCTCAGCCGCCTACCGTCGCCATGCCGTTCGGGTCCTCGCCGAACGATCCCTCACGAGGGTCCTGAACCGGGTGTCGTCGCCATGAGCACGGACCCGTTCATTCTGGAGGTGAACGGCCAGAGCCATGAGGTTGCCGATGCCCACCCCGGAGAGAGCCTCCTACGGGTGCTGCGCGAGCGGCTCAGGCTGCCGGGGTCCAAGAACGCCTGTGAGGAGGGCGAGTGCGGATCCTGCACGGTCCTCCTCGACGGACAGACGGTGTGTTCCTGCCTGGTGCTGGCCTCCACGGCTGTGGGCAGGCAGATCACGACCATCGAGGGGCTCTCCGGAGACGGGGGTCTCAGCCACGTGCAGCAGGCGTTCGTCGACGCCGGAGCGGTGCAGTGCGGTTTCTGCACCCCGGGTCTCATCGTGTCCATCGGATCCCTGCTGGAGTCGGATCCTGATCCGAGTGAGCTGGCTGTGCGGGAGGCCATCAGCGGAAACCTCTGTCGATGTACGGGCTACGGCCGGGTGGTCGAAGCCGTTCATCTGGCCGCCACCCGTGGGGGAGGGTCGAAATGACCGACCTGGCCACCTCGGAGCGAACCGTCGCCCCACGCATCGGTGAGAATGCCCCCAGGCCCGATGGCGTACCCAAGGTGGTGGGAGCCTTCGCCTTCTCCTCGGACCTCCACCACGACCGGATGCTCTGGGGTGGCACGCTCCGCTCCACGCACTCGTCGGCAAGGATCAGGTCGGTGGACGTATCCACCGCAGTGGCCGTCACCGGTGTGCACGCCGTCTTGGTCAGCGACGACGTGCCCGGCCAGAAGGTCTTTGGACTCGAATATCGGGACCAGCCCGTACTGGCCGGTGACGTCGTCCGTTACGAGGGTGAGCCAGTCGCCATCGTGGCGGCCGACCATCCCGAAGCCGTCCGGATGGCACTTGAGGCGATCGTTGTCGACTACGAGGTACTGGTTCCCGTCGTCGACCCGATGACGGTTGAAGAGGCCGAACCGGTCCATCCCGACGGCAACCTCGTTAGACGCATCCACCTGCGTCACGGCAACCAAGATGTTGTCGGAGACGTGCAGGTGGAGGGCACTTACGAGGTTGCGATGCAGGACCAGGCCTTCCTGGGCCCTGAGTCAGGCATGGCGGTGCCGGCCGACGATGGAAGCATCGATCTGTATGTGGCAACCCAGTGGTTGCACTCGGACAGGGATCAGGTTGCCGATTGCATGGGCCTTGACCCCGAGAAGGTGAGGCTCACCCTCGCAGGGGTGGGTGGGGCATTCGGAGCCAGGGAGGACCTCAGCCTCCACGTCCACCTCTGCATGCTGGCGCGACACACCGGCAGGCCGGTGAAGATGGTCTACTCACGCGAGGAGTCCTTCCACGGCCACGTGCACAGACACCCGGCGCAGATGTGGTACCGCCATCATGCAGACAGAGACGGCACCTTGGTCCGGGTCGAAGCCCACCTGATCTTGGACGGTGGTGCCTACGCCTCGTCGAGCAGCGCCGTAATCGCCAACGCCACCTGCTTTGCTGCAGGCCCCTACCGGGTGCCGAGTGCTGAAATAGACGGCGCGGTTGTGCGGACCAACAACCCTCCGTGTGGGGCGATGCGTGGCTTCGGAGCCGTCCAGGTCTGCTTCGCCCACGAGGCCCAGATGGACCGCCTGGCCGGTGCGCTGGGGATGGATCCGGTTGCGCTACGCCTACAAAACGCCCTGGTTCCCGGCGATGAACTCCTCACAGGCCAGACCATCAAGGGAACTGCACCCGTCGCCGAGGTCATCAGGACCTGCGCCGACCATCCGCCGGGTGCCTCAATGGCCGTCGATCCGCTGGAACTTCCGGGCGGTGCCGGTCGAACGGCCGATCCGGAGCACGTGGTTCGGGGAGAGGCCTTTGCCCTCGGTTTCAAGAACCTGTTGTTCTCAGAGGGCTTTGACGATTTCAGCGAGGCCTCTTGCCGGTTGGCAGGCGGGGTGGCCACCATCACCAGCGCCTGCGCCGAGGTCGGCCAGGGGTTCGTGACGCTCGCCCAGCAAATTGCGCGTGAGGTCCTCGGAGTTGACGAGGTCGTGCTGCTACCGGCCTCCACTGCTGGCATCGGGTCCGCCGGCTCCACATCAGCCAGCCGCCAGACCTGGATGTCGGGTGGTGCGATCCAGGAGGCCTGTGGGCAGGTACGGGCCCAGTTGCTTGAACACCTGGCTGCCGAGCACGGTGTCGATGCCGACGACCTGGTCATCGCCGACGGAAGGGTCGTCTCCATGGCAGGTGGCTTCGAGGTCGACCTGGCCAAGGCCACAACCGAACCCATCGAGGCGTCGGTGGTGTTTCGGCACGTACCCACGCTGCCCCTCGACGAGAACGGCCAGGGGAACGCACATGTCTCGTTCGCCTTCTCAGCCCACCGCGCCATCGTCGACGTCGACGTGGAGTTGGGGCTCGTCAAGGTGGTGGAACTGACCACCTCCCAGGACGTGGGCCGGGTGCTCAACCCCCTTCAGACGGTCGGCCAACTCGAGGGCGGTGCAGCCCAGGGTGTCGGCCTGGCGGTGATGGAGGAGGTTCTGGTCCAGGAGGGTCGAATCCGCAACCCCTCCTTCACCGACTACCTGGTTCCGACGGCACTGGATATGCCCCCCGTGGAGATTGCAGCCCTGATCGAGCAGGCCGAACCGGGCGCGCCCTTTGGAGCCAAGGGAATTGGGGAGGCACCCTCCATTTCGTCCACGGCTGCCGTGGCGGCCGCCATCCGCAATGCCACCGGCCTGGACCTGCCGAGGGTGCCTGTAAGGCCAACCGACATCGTGTTCCCGGGAGGTACAGCATGAACCATCCCCACGGGCACCTGCGCATTGACGGTGACCGCCTGATGAGACGACTCGCCGAACTGGCCACCATCGGTCCCATCGACGGTGGAGGTTCCAGCAGGTTGGCCCTGACCGACGAGGACCGGGAGGGACGTGACCTCGTCACCACCTGGATGCGCGATCTGGGCCTTGACGTGCGCATCGACGGAATCGGCAACGTGGTGGCCACCCGCCCGGGTCGCATCGACGGTCCCGCTGTCATGACGGGCAGTCACATAGACACCGTGCGCTCCGGCGGACGCTACGACGGGAACCTGGGGGTGCTGGCCGGACTCGAGGTGATCGAGACGCTCATCGATGCAGGTGTCGAGACCGAGCATCCGACTGCCGTGGCCTTCTTCACCGACGAAGAGGGTGCCAGGTACCCACCGGACATGCTCGGCAGCCTCGTCTATGTGGGTGGCCTCGGCCTTGAGGAGGCCCTCGACACCGAGGGAATCGACGGGTCCGTCGTCGGAGATGAACTTGACCGCATCGGCTACCGGGGGCCCCACCCCTGCCCGGGCCCAGCCCCCCGTGCATTCGTGGAACTGCACATTGAGCAGGGCTCCGTACTCGAGGCAGGAGGCCACACGATCGGGGCCGTAACGGGAGTCCAGGGCATTTCGTGGACAGAGTTCACGATCACGGGCCAGGCCAACCACGCCGGGACCACGCCCATGGATCTGCGCCATGACGCCGGCTGGGCGGCTGCAGCCATTGCAGTCCACGTGCGCGACATCGCCACCAGGATGGGAGGTCGCCAGGTCGCCACGGTCGGTCGGTTGGACCTTCAGCCAAACCTCGTGAACGTCGTTGCCGGCACGGCTGCCCTCACAGTCGACCTGCGCAACACCGACGAGGCACTCCTGACAGAAGCAGAGGCTGACCTCGCCGCATTCGTGGATGGCATTGCCGAGGCCGAGGGCATCCAGATCGAGGCCCGCGGCCTCGCACGGTTCGAGCCGGTGGCGTTCAACGGATCTGTGGTCGACACCGTGGCCGGCACAGCGGAGAGCCTCGGTCATGCCGTGTCACGGATGCCCTCCGGAGCCGGCCACGATGCCCAGATGATGGCCCGTGTCTGCCCCACGGGGATGGTGTTCGTGCCCAGCCGGGACGGCATCAGCCACAACCCCGCTGAGTACACCGATCCGGCGGACCTGGTCGCAGGGGCCAACGTCCTGCTCCATATCCTGCTGGCACTCGACAATGACGCCTTCGAAGAGGGCGCCCCTGAGGAGGGAGAGACCATATGAGCCGAATCCTCACAGTGGGAGCCGCACAGACCGGACCCATCCAGCGGGCTGATTCCCGTTCCGATGTGGTTGAGCGGCTCATCGCCCTGTTGCGCCAGGGGGCAGATGCAGGCTGTGACCTCGTCGTGTTCCCAGAGCTTGCACTCACAACGTTCTTCCCCCGCTGGTGGGTGGATGACCGGGCGGAGTTCGACCACTTCTTCGAGACGGAGATGCCTGGGTCCGACACGAAGCCGCTCTTCGACGAGGCAGCACGCCTGGGTGTCGGCTTCCACCTCGGCTACGCGGAGTTGACACCCGACGGCCACCACTACAACACGGCCATCCTGGTCGAGCGTGACGGATTGCTGGCCGGTCGCTACCGCAAGGTCCACCTGCCCGGCCACCATGAGCACGAGCCCTGGCGTGAGTTCCAGCACCTGGAGCGCTACTACTTCGAGCCCGGTGACGGGTTCAGCGTGTTCGGCGCCTTCGGCGGCGTGGTCGGCATGGCCATCTGCAACGACCGTCGCTGGCCCGAGACCTACAGGGTGCTGGGCCTACAGGGCTGCGAGATGGCTCTCATCGGCTACAACACGCCCGTCCACTACCCCCCGGATCCGAGCCAGGATGTGCTCCAGGGGTTCCACAACGGCCTCGTGCTGCAGTCCGGCGCCTACCAGAACGGAATGTGGGTTGTGGGCGTGGCCAAGGCCGGCGAAGAGGAGGGGTGCCTCCTGCTTGGCGAGAGTTCGATCGTTGCACCCTCGGGTGAGGTGCGGGCCCGCTGCACAACCGACGGCGACGAACTGGTCGTCGCCGAGTGCGACCTCGACATGTGCTCCAACTACAAGGACACGCTGTTCAACTTCGGGTACTACCGCAGGCCCGAGGTGTACGGGCGCATCACCGGCCAGACGGGTGTCGAGGTGCCAGACGACGTCGCCTCATCCCTCGGAGGAGATGACGGGACCGGAGGCACATGACCACCTTCGTCCTGAATGGGCGCACCGCCGAGACGGGTTCCGGTCACCCACACCTTCTAGCTGCCCTGCGCGACGAGCTCGGTATTACGTCGCCCAAGGACGGCTGCTCCCCGTCGGGACAGTGCGGTTGCTGCACGGTGCTGGTCGACGGAAAGGCAAGGGTGGCCTGCCAGACGTCCATGCAGAAGGTCGAGGGGACCTCTGTCACCACCCTCGAGGGTCTCGAACAGGCCGAGCGTGACCGCTTCTCAGACACCTTCGCAGCGCACGGCGCCCTGCAGTGCGGGTTCTGCACTCCCGGGATCGTGATGCGGGCAAAGGCTCTAATCGACAAGAAGGGCGATGCCCTAGCGAGAGACGAGGCAGCCCGCCACCTGGGAGGGCACCTCTGCAGGTGTACCGGCTACGTGAAGATCCTGGATGCGGTGGAGGCGCTGGCCGCCGGTGAGGCTCCGACCCCAGTCGATGTAGGTGGTGTCGGAACTAGCGGAACGAAGTACCAAGCAGGCCTGTTGAGCCTGGGTGACCGGCCGTTCATCGACGATATGGCACCTGAGGGGCTCCTCCATGCAGCCCTTCGCTTGGCCGATCACGCCCGTGCCGACGTGGTCCGGATCGACAAGTCGGCGGCAGAGGCCGTGGACGGTGTCCACGCCGTCTTCACGGCAGCGGACGTGCCCGGGGAACTACGGGTGGGGATCATCCACACCGACTGGCCGGTGCTCATCCCCGAGGGAGGGCGCACCTCCTACCTTGGCGACGTACTGGCCGTCGTGGTCGCTGACGACAGGGAGACCGCCCGCAGGGCAGTCGCATTGGTTGAAGTCGGCTACAACCTCCTCGACGTGTTCAGCGACCCCGTCCTGGCGGCGGCAGCAGACGATGACGCGGTGTGGGGCCTCGACGGGAACATCCTCTCCGTGTCCAGTTACTCGCGAGGAGAGGTTGAGGTGGCCCTGGCAGTGTCCACACACGTCGTGGATGAGGTGTTCCAGACCCAACGCATTGAACACGCCTTCGTCGAACCTGAATCCACCATGGCTGCACCCACAGAAGATGGGGGTCTGCACGTCTGGTCCGGCGGCCAGGGCGTATGGGACGACCGCGACCAGATCGCCTCCGTGCTCGGCATCGACTGCGATCTGGTCACCGCTGAGCTGGTCAGCAACGGTGGCGCCTTCGGCGGCAAGGAGGACATGTCCAACCAGGCACAGACTGCACTGGCAGCGCACCTCCTCGGCCGGCCGGTCAGGTGCACCCTCTCCCGTGAGGAGTCGCTTCTCATGCACCCGAAGAGGCACCCGATCCGCATGGCGTACCGCGCCGGATGTGACGCCGACGGCCACCTGACGGCCCTGTGGGTGCGGATGATCGGTGACTCCGGGCCCTACGCCTCTGTGGGAATGAAGGTCCTGGAGCGGGCCGCCGGACATGCAAGTGGCCCCTACGTGGTGTCCGCCATCGACGTCGAGGCCACAGCGGTTCGGACCAACAACCCGGTGTGCGGCGCATTCCGTGGGTTCGGCGCCAACCAGGCGCAGTTCGCCATGGAGGGTGTCATGGACCGTCTGGCCGAAAAGGTGGGCATCTCCGGCTGGGAGATCCGCAGCAGGAATGTCGTCGGACCCGGTGTCGTGTGGGGTCCCGGTCAGGTCATGGACGACGGCTCCCGCGGAGCGCGGGCCTGCCTAGACGAGGTGAAGGAGGCCTACGACGGGGCCGTGACGTCGGGAAGACCGGTAGGCCTGGGGCTGGGCCTCAAGAACTCCGGTCTGGGGAACGGCTTCAACGAGGTGGCACGTGCGGTCGTCCACTTTCGTGAAGACGGGCTGGTCGAGGTACGCCACTGCTGGACTGAGATGGGCCAGGGCGTGCACACCGTTGCTGTTCAGGTGGCGGTCGAGGAACTGGGCGTCGACCCCGCCCGAGTCGAGGTGATCGTGGACACCACCCGAGAGCTTGGCTCGGGACAGACCACTGGTAGCCGGGGGACGTTGATGGGAGCCGGGTCGGTTGCCGACGCATGCCGGAATGCAGTTGCCGACGGATGCAGGATCGGCATCGACTACGAGGGCGAGTACCGGGTGGACTGGACCGACTCCATGGACGACGGCCTTGAGAACCCCGTGATCCACTCAACGTTCGGATATGCGGCACAGCTGGTGATTCTGGATCCTGATACCGGTGGCGTGGAACAGGTCGTCGCCGCACACGACGTTGGCCGTGCCGTGAACCCGATGCTCTGCGAGGGACAGGTCGAGGGCGCCGTGCACATGGGCCTCGGATACGCACTCAGCGAGGGCTTCCCCACCGACGAGGAGGCAAGGCCGACGAACACGACCCTGCGTAGCCTCGGGATCATCAGGCCAAAGGACATGCCCCCGGTAGATGTACGCCTCGTTGAGGTCCCCCAACCCGATTCGCCCTACGGGATCAAGGGGGTGGGCGAGATCGGCCTGGTGCCAACAGCCGGGGCCGTTGCAGCTGCCCTCCATGAACACGACGGTCAGTGGCGCAGCGAGCTCCCGATGAACGAGCCCGGTCAGCGTGAGGCCTGGGCCGGATGGGACGGCCGATGAGCACACCATCCAACACCACCCCGGGCCTCGTCTGTGCCCATCACCACCTCTACTCGTCGCTGGCCCGTGGCATGCCGGCACCACCCCGGACCCCGACCGGGTTCACCGAGATCCTGGAGCTGATCTGGTGGCGCCTGGACCGGGCACTCGACCCTGAGAGCATCCGCTGGTCGGCGATGCTCGGTGCGCTGGAGGCACTTGAGCGGGGTTGCACGGCGATCATCGACCACCACGAGTCACCCGAGGCAATCGATGGTTCGCTGAGCCTGATCGCCGAAGCCTGCGCGGAGGTAGGCGTGAGGGTCGACTGCGCCTACGGGGTGACGGACCGCCACGGGTCCGAGGGGGCCCGTAGGGGCCTCGCCGAGAACGAGCGGTTCATACGGTCTGGGGGTCGGGGCCGGGTGGGCGTGCATGCCGCCTTCACGTGCACCGACGAGACGCTCGAGGCCGCGGCTGGCCTGGCTGTCGAACTCGGTGTAGGCGTACACATCCACGTGGCCGAGGGTGAGACCGATGCCGGAGCCGCGGACCGGCTACGCCACCTGACCACAGACGACTGGCTGCTCGTGCACGGCGTGCACCTGACCGACGACCATGGCCTGACTGGCACAATCGTGCACAACCCCCGGTCCAACATGAACAACTCGGTCGGCTACTCCAGGCCGACCCGCTTTTCCAACCCGGTGGCACTCGGCACCGACGGCATAGGCGCCGACATGCTCGAGGAGTTCCGCCTGGCCTATGTGCGAAGCCGTGAGCACGATGTGACGGCCTCACCGGAGGCGGCATGGTCGTACCTTGAGGCAGGCTGGGACCTGTTCCCCGAGGCGCTGGTTGACCGGGTCACATGGAGCCACGACCCGATGGACCCGTGGTACCTGGCCTTCTCGCCGGGCGTTAGCCCCCTCGAGGTCGAGGTGGGAGGCGAGTTGGTCTGGGCAGACGGTTCGCCCACCCGGGTGGATGCCGACGAGATCCGTGCGAGGGCTGCCGAGGAGGCTGTCCGCCTGCACGCCCGACTGGAGGAAGTGTGAGAAGAGACATGCTGGCCGCTGCCACTGAGGAGGTAACCCGATGACGAGGCTCGCCATCTACCTGCAGGACGCCCACACGATTACCGAGGCGATCGAGCATGCCCGCTACGCCGAGTCTCGTGGCTTTGAGGCGGTGTGGCAGGCCGATTCGAGGCTGGTGCGCGATGCGGTCGTGCCAATGGCGGCTTTCGGGGCCTGCACGGACACGATCAAGATCGGCTCCGGTGTCGTTGACTGCTGGACCCGCAACCCCGCACGCCTGGCATCCACCTTCTCAACGCTTGACGACCTGGCGCCCGGCAGGATGATTCTCGGAATTGGCGCCTGGTGGGATCCGCTTGCCTCCAAGGTCGGCATCAACCGCAGGCGCCCTCTGGGGGTCATGCGGGAGGTGGTCACGACGGTGCGGGCCCTTCTGGCCGATGAGACCGTCACATTCGATGGTGACTACGTGCACCTCGACGGGGTTGAGCTGGACTACGTGTACCAGGAGCGCCGCCCCAAGGACGTGCCCATATACATCGGCGCGACCGGCATGAAGATGATGGAGTTGACTGCCGAGATCGCCGATGGCGTGGTCCTGAACTATCTGGTCTCACCCGGATACAACAAGCAGGCGATGCAGCATCTGGAGATCGGTGCCGAACGCGTTGGCCGGTCGGTAGACGATTTGGACCGCCCACAGTTGGTGGTCTGCTCGGTGGCCGACACCCGCGAGGAGGCCCTCGACGGTGCCCGCCTCATGGTCACCCAGTACCTGGGCCAGCAGCCCCACATCATGAAGGCTTCGGGTGTCCCCGAATCGCTCCTCGAGGAGGTCGGAAAGATCCTGACCTGGCCCGCCACGCACGAGCAGGTGGAGGTCGCATCCAAGCTGGTTCCAGATGACATCGTGCAGATGATCTGTGCGGCCGGCACTCCGGACGAATGCAGGGAGAAGGTGGCCCAGTACATGGCCGACGGCTGCACCTGTCCGATCCTGTACCCGCTCGGTCCGGACGTGCAGTTGATGGTCGACACCTTTGCCGACTGGACCCCGTGAGAAGATCACCCACATGTCACGTCTGGTAGTCCGAGGTGCCCGGCACCCGGGTGACATCGCAGTTCAGGACGGCCGCATAACAGCGGTCGGATCTGTGGAACCCCAGCCGGGAGACGAGGTCCTGCAATGTGGCGGTGACATCGTCACCGCTGGCCTCATCAACACCCACCACCACCTCTACCAGTGGATGACCCGCGGCAGGGCCGACGGCTGCAACCTCTTTGACTGGCTGGTCCACCTCTACCCGGTTTGGGGCCGCTTGTCGGTCGATGACGTCAGGGCCGCCGCCGTGGTCGGCCTGGGAGAGTTGGCCGCCACGGGGTGCACGACGGCATCGGACCACCACTACCTGGTACCGGGGGGTGACGACGAGGTGTTTGACGCCATCGTCGACACCGCCCACGCAGTAGGGATCAGGCTGCACCTCTCCCGGGGTTCGATGGACCTGGGTGAGAGCAGGGGAGGCCTTCCACCGGATCACGTGGTCGAGGACATCGACGCCATCCTGGCCTCGACCGAGTCGGTCATCGCCCGCCACCACGACGGCGAGATGGTCCACGTGGTGGTGGCACCCTGCAGCCCCTTCTCGGTCACCACCGACCTGATGGTCCAGTCCGCCGAGTTGGCGCGACGTCACGGCTTGCGGCTGCACACACACCTCTGCGAGACGGTCGAGGAACAGGCCCACTGCCTCGACCGGTTCGGTCGACGACCAGTGGAGATGCTCGAGGAGTGGGGTTGGGTCGGTGACGACGTCTGGCTGGCCCACGGCATCCATATTGACGACGACGAGATGGCCATACTGGGCAGGGCCGGAACCGGAATCGCCCACTGTCCTTCCTCAAACGCCCGGATAGCTGCAGGCATGTGCCGTGTCACCGATCTGCGGGCTGCCGGCTGTCCCGTCGGCCTCGGTGTCGACGGCGTCGCATCCAACGAGGTGGGCGGCCTCTTCCCGGAACTCCGCCAGGCGCTCTACACGGCCCGGCTCCGCGAGTTGCGCCCGGACGCGCTCATGCCGGTCGACGTCGTGGAAATGGCGACCAGAGGGGGCGCAAGCTGTCTCGGCCTCGACAACACCGGTCTGCTCGAGCCGGGTCAGCGGGCTGATCTGGTTGTCTGGCCGGGTGACGATCTGGGCGATATCGCCGACCCTCTGGCCGGCCTCGTGCTGGGACCCGACCGTCGGGCACGCCATGTGCTTGTCGGTGGAAATCCGGTTGTGACCGACGGTGAGGTGGTCGGAATCGATCTGGCCGCCGCTCACAGGGACCTGGCCGCCAGGTCACGTCGGCTGTGGGAGCACGCCTGAACAGGTCTCCAGACGGCTCAGGCTGGCGGTACCGCCGGTCCAAAGATGGGTTGCCTGCCGGTTATCGCCCCCCAGCGACGGGTGCCGTATTCGAAGTGCCACCACTCACCGTTGAATACGACGAAGCCGGCGTTCCTCATCGACCAGAAGAGGAGGCGCCTCATCTCGCGGTCAGGACCGGGTACGTCCTCGAGGGCCGAAGCACCCGCCAGTGGAGTCATGTCATCGAAGCCGGTGCCCGGGGCGAGTGCGACACCGTCGTGTGTGAGGGTGAGGTCCACCGCTCCACCTGAGAGGTGTGGTGGCGGGCGTGATGGTTCCGGATCGGGTTCGGCGAACAGCCCCGTGGGCACGGTTGGATCGGTGAGCGCAGCCTCGTACAACTCGACCTGTAGTTCGAGCGGCCTCCATGCATCGAAGACGGCGAGGCCCCAGCGGTCGGGGAGGCTGTCGGCGACACCTGTCAACAGATCGGCTACTGACCGACGCAGCCAGCAGCCCTCCAGGGTGTGCACCCACCCGGCCTTGCGGTAGTTGTGGAGGAGGATAATTCGTTCATGGGAGACCTCGATCATCGGTTCGTCCACCGGGTGGGTCACCGGGAGAGCGTCGGGGTCGCTGAGATCAGGCAGTGGTCGGGTGTCGGGAACCTCGACCGCATGTTCGGCGAGAACCTGTTGGGCTGGGCGAGTGAGACAGGGCTCGTCGAAGCGGGGGCTCATCGGGACTCCAGCGTCCTTGCGGTGATCTCCAGGAGTGCCCTGCCGTTGTCCATGTCGTAGACCGGGATCTTGAACTCGCTTATTCCGTGGGCCTCCATCAACTGTTGGAGTTCGGCTGAGCATTCCTCGACCGTGCCACTCACCACGAACGGCAGGACCCATTCATCTGGAACCAGCCGGGCAGCCGCTCCTAGACCATCGGCCATCGCCGACCTGATGGCTGCGACGTCGGTGTCCTCTATTCCCAGCACCTCCCTGACATCGGGTGGCGAGTCAACCAGACGGTAGGTCATGTGGGGCCTGACGGCCTCAAGGGCTCTCTCGTCGGTGACGATCATTGTCGAGTAGCAGATCTCAGGCTGGTTCCCGGTCCTTTCTGCCCCTCTCCTGACCCGCTCCACGTAGGTACCGAGGGACGGTTTGTAGATGAAATCCAACAGGACCCCGTCGGCGACCGCTCCGCCCAGGTCCAACATCCTGGGGCCCCTCCCAGCCAGCCAGATCTGGATGTCCGGGCGGCTGTAGTCAAGGTGGGCCGACTGGAGCGAGAAGCGCGGGCCCTCCATGTCGACGGTCTCGCCTGCGAACAGGCCGCGGCATGCGACAATCGCCTGCCGGATGGTCTCGAGCGGTCGGTCCCTCGGGATGGCCAGGGGGTCCAGGGTGAGGCTGCCTCCGGCCCCCAGCCCCAGGAAGGCACGGCCTCCTGACATTTCGTCAAGGCTGGCTATCGCAGCCGCGGTCTGGCCGGGATGGCGGGTGTAGGCGTTGGTGATTCCGGGGCCCACCTGGATCCGGTCCGTAGCAAGCATGATTGCGGTCATGGTGACGTACACGTCGCGGGTGGCCAGGCCCTCGTCGTAGACCCAGCAGCGCCCGAACCCCAGTTCCTCTGCGTAGGCCGCCAGGTCCACCATCTTCTCAACGGGGGCTTCCGGAATGAGGTTGAGGCTGGCTCTGATCATCGGGCCCGACTGCTCCGATCCAGCCATGTCAGAACCGCCTCGACAACGCCGCCTCCAACCGAGAGGGCCTTGTCGGACACCTCGTGAACTCCGCCGCCTGCTCCTGTTCTCCTCGGGTCCACGTCACCGACCTTCATTCCGGATGCGACCGTCGCGCCGTCCACGATCAGGCCGCGGATGGTTCCTGTCAGGGCACCTCGGATTTCAACCCCAGACACCTTGCCCAGTGTGGCACCGGCCTCTACGAGATCACCGATGCTGTAGTTCCATATCACTTCCCCATCTGCGGGGGCCCTCAGCAGACGGTCGGAGCTCTTGCCACCGACCTCGCCGGGAACCCCGGTGTCAGTCGCTGCGGGCCCGTCCCATATGACCCGTCCCAGGCGGGGTCCGCGGAGTGTCTCCACCACAGCGTGGCAGTCGACACCGGCCACAAAGCCCGGTCCCAGTGCGACCACGAGGGAAGCGTCGTCGATGGTGGTGTCTAGGGTCTGCTTGGCCAGCCTGGAATCGATCACGACGGTGAGGGGAATGTCAGGCAGGTCGGGGCTGACCAGCACGGGCACTACCCCTGTTTCCGCCGTAGACACGAGCTCAGTTGCCAGGTCGACCCGGCGTGCACGCATGCCCTCGATTGTGATCTCACCGTCTGTGACGGCAGTCGACACCGCCACCGTGCGCCGCACGGCCAGCGGGCTGGCCAGCTCACACACGGCAACGGGAAAACCGGCCCTGTGGAGACGCAGGGCTGCCCCTGTGCCCAGGTCGCCGCCGCCACGAATGAGGCAGAGGTGGTCTCCGAACAACAAGCTGTCAGTTCGCCGTGCTTCGGTCCCGGGCCACGATCTGGGCCATGACCGAGACGGCGATCTCCTCTGGGTTTTCGGCACCTAGGTCGAGGCCGATAGGGGAGGTGATCCGTCCCAGATCGTCAGATGTGGTGCCGAGTTCCCTGAGCCGTTGATGGGTCGTTTCCCAGCGCCTTGCGCTGCCCATCACCCCTATGGAGCCGACGTTCGTGGTCAGGAGACAGACGAGGCTCTCCACGTCGAGGTCGGTGTTGCGGGTGACCACTACCGCATGGTCGCGTGGAGTCAGGTCGACTTGTTCGACGGCCTCAGACACCGGTCCGACAACAACGAGGTCTGCAGCGGTCGGGTCGTCGAGGGTGCCGGGCCGGTCGTCGGTTGCCACTACCCGGTAGCCGAGCCAGTGGGCAAGGTCGGTGACCGCCCGGCCGATGTGGCCATAGCCGATGACCAGAATCATGCTTGGTGGCATGTGGGGCTCCATGAGGATCGTGGCCCGGCCACCACATACGCCGGGGTCGCCGTCGCCGGGGTCTACGAGTTGGTAGTCCAGCAGACGCGGCGTTCCCTCGGCCAGACAGGCATCGGCCTCGGCGGCCACCCGGGCCTCCATCTCCCCACCACCGATGGATCCGATGCGCCGGCCGTCATCGGTGATGAGCATCTTCGAGCCGGCGTGGCGGGGCACCGACCTATCGGTGCTGATCACGGTGGCAAGCACGCCGGAGTGGCCATTGGCCAACAGGTTCACGAGATCGCTCAGGACGTGGGCTTCGGCGGTTTGTCCGGGCAGGCGAGCGGTTACCCGGCCCGCAGGGATGGCTGTCACCGGATCTCCCAGAGTCGAGTTGCCTGTTCGTGCAGCCTCGCCACCTGGGCCTCGGGATCTGAGTCGATCACCTCTGCATTCCGTACCCTCCAACTGCCGGCAACCATTACCGACTCGACATGGTGCCCGCTCCTCGACAGTACGATCTGGCCGATCAGGTTGCCCGCGTTGACCGGTGTCGGGAAGGCTCCGTCCAGCAACTGCATGTCGGCAGACCATCCGGGCTCAAGGCGGCCGACACGATCCAGCCCCAGGGCGCGGGCACCGCCGACGGTCGCCATTTCGAGGACCTGTGAGGCCGGCATCACACCCGGATCGCGGAGCCTGGCCTTGTGAATGAGGAACGCACCCCGCATGACCTCGTAGAGGTCGTTCACATAGCCGTCGGATCCGAGGCCCACGGTTACGCCGGCATCCAGTAGTTCAGGTACCGGGGCGATGCCGCCACCGACCTCGCAATTGGCGAGCGGCATGTGTGAGCACCTGATGTCGCGCTCCACGATCAGGTCGAACTCGGAAGGGGAGAGGTGCACGCACTGCGATGCCAGGAAGTTGGGGCCGGCCACCCCCAGGTGGTCGTAGTGCTCGACCGTACGGCGTCCCCTGTGCTCAGCACACCACTCGCCTTCGTGGACACCCTCGTTGCAGTGGACGTGCAACAGGACCTCGTTGTCGACCGCCAGTTCGTGGGCCTGTCTGATGAAGTCGTCAGAGCAGGTGAAGGTGGTGTGCGTGCACATGATCCCTGAGGTCAGTCCACCATCCCTGCAGGCGTCGATCATCGCCAGGTTCTCCCGAAGGCCCATCTGCCCGGTCTCCGGTCCTGAGCGTTCGGTGGCCTCGAAGCTCAGGATTCCCCTGAGCCCCCGCCTGTCCACGATGTCCTTTTCTGCCAGCAGGGCATCGGGAAGGGATGCCGGTGCCTCGAGGATGTCGAGGAAGGTCGTGGTTCCCGACAGGAGCATCTCGGTGCACACCCAGTCGGTGGCTGCCGTGACCATCATGTGGTCCAGGCGGTCCTCGACCTGAGGCCACCAGAAGTCTTCGAGGAACGGCCAGAAACCGGTAGGTGCCGATCCCGTCGGGATTCCGTGTGCCAGTACCCCGTACATGTGGACGTGCGAGTTCACGAAGCCGGGCATGAGGATTCGGCCCGGGGTGGCCAGCACCTCATCATCGGGATACTGCACCACCAGGTCGGGGTTGGGGCCGACAGCGTCCACCAGGTTGTCGACGACCCTGACCCCCCAGCCGGGTCTGGGTTGGCTACGGGCATCGGCTACCAGCCAGTCCGGCTGGATCAGGAGGCCACGCCCGGCACCCATGCTCAGGCGTCGTTGAGCGCCCGGTGTACCCGTTCAGGTGTGAAGGGCAGGTCGTTTATCCGGGTGCCGGTGGCATTGGCAATGGCGTTGCGAAGCGCTGGGGCCACGCCGTCCTTGGGAATCTCGGCGACGGCCTTGGCGCCGAAGGGTCCGGTCTCCTCCATTGTCTGGATGAGGAAGACCTCGGTGTGTGGCATTTCGTCGGCCGTGTAGATCCTGTACGGTCCGAACGACGGGTTCACCATGGTTCCGTCGTCGTCGAGGACGATCTCCTCGCAGTGCGCATACCCGAGGGCCTGGAGCATGCCGCCCTCCACCTGGCCGCTGGCTGTGATCGGGTTGATCGCCACTCCACAGTCGACGGCCATGACCATCGAGGTGACGGTGACCTGGCCGGTCTGGATGTCGACCTCAGCCTCGATGAACTGTGCGGCGAACGGTGGCGGGCAGTCGGGGGACACGTGTGAGGCGGTTCCCATGATCTGTTCCTGCTCGTTGAGGTGCAGCGAGTCCAGCGCGACCTCTTCGAGGGTCACGGAGCGGCCATCGGCCGTCCATGCCCTGCGGTCGCGGAGCTCGATCGAACCGGGTGTGTCGACTTTGAGGAGCATGGCGGCCCGCTCACGGAGCCTTACAGCTACGACCTCAGCCGCCTTCTTGACGGCGGTTCCCGAGATGTAGGTGGTGCTCGAGGCGTAGGCGCCGGTGTCGAACGGTGTCATGTCCGTGTCGGAGGAGTAGATGATGATGTGGTCGAGAGGTACACCCAGGACCTCGGCTGCGATCTGAGCCAACACCGTGTCGGCCCCGGTTCCGAGGTCGGTGGCACCCACCAGCAGGTTGAATGACCCGTCGTCGTTCAACTTGATGCTGGCGCCTCCCATGTCGAGGAAGGGGATGGCCGTTCCGTGCATGCAGAAGGCGAAGCCCAGGCCACGCCTTATGTGCGGGCGGTCGGCGGGGGCACGCCAGTCCGGGTCGTTGCGGCGGTGCCAGGAGATCGCACGCATCCCCTGGGCCACGCATTCCTCGATACCGCTGGATTCAACGGTCGGGTACTCGTCGAACTCCTCGTCGCTGGTTCCACCCTCGCCGAGGTGCGGAGCGATGTTCATCTCGTCACCGACCTTCACCCAGTTCTGCCGGCGGAACCCGATGGGGTCCATCCCAAGGTCGTCGGCGATGTCCTCCATGTGGGACTCGAGGGCGAAGAGTGCCTGTGGGGCGCCATAGCCCCGGTAGGCGCCGGGTACGGGGATGTTGGTGTACACGACGTCACAGTTGAACGCCTTGTTGTCACAGTTGTACGAGGTGAGGCCGCGCAGGCCGCTGACGATCTGGACCGTGAAACCGTGGGCACCGTAGGGGCCCGTGTTTCCCACAAGCGTCATGTCCTGGGCCACGAGCGTTCCGTTGGCGGCCACACCGGTCCTGTACGTGATGGTCTGGGGATGCCTGGTGCGGCTGGCGAAGAACTCCTCCGCCCTGGTCAACTCCAGTTGCACGGGGCGGTGCGTGGCGATGGCCAGGTGGGCGGCGATGTCCTCGATCAGCATCTCCTGCTTGGCACCGAAGCCACCTCCGATACGCGGCTTGATTACGCGGATGTCCTTGATCTCCATGTCGATGAGCGGTGCCAGCATCCGGCGGGCGTGGAACGGAACCTGCGTCGCGGTCCGGACGACCATGCGTTCGTCTGAGTCCAGCCAGGCAACGGAGATGTGCGGTTCGATCGGGCACTGCTGAACCTGGTGCACGCGGAAGGTCTGTTCGTAGACGTGGTCTGCAGCTTCCAGGGCAGCCTCTACGTCGCCCCTGTGCGCGTGCAACCGGTGGACGACGTTGTGCTCCCGGTCGGCGATATCGGTGGTGTCCTCCTCGGCGTGGATCACCGGAGCGCCATCAAGGCGTGTCTCCAACTCGTCGAACACGGCTGGCAGCACCTCGTAGGCGACATCGATGAGGCGGCAGGCCTCGGCTGCGATCTCCGGGGTGTCGGCTGCCACGGCCGCCACCCTGTCGCCCACGTGGCGGACAACGTTGTCGAAGCTGACCTGGTCGTGGGGCTTCGGGTTCGGGTAGGACTGGCCACCCGAGGCGTACTTCACGCGGGCCGTGTTCTCGTGGTGGATGACGGCGTGGACTCCCGGAAGGGCGCGGGCGGCCGAGTCGTCTATGGAGGTGATCCGGGCATGAGCATGTGGGCTGCGCAGGACCTTGGCGTGGAGCAGGCCCCTCATCTCGTAGTCGGCCGTGAACGCCGGGTTTCCCTTGACGAGGCGCACCGCATCCACCTTGACCTCCGGGTGGCCGACAACGGCCATCTCGGGGACATCGGGTGAGGGCACTACACGTGGCACCGCAGCGGGGGCATCGGGAGCCGGGTCGTCGTCAGCCACCTCGACCGCGTTCACGCCGTCGGTCATGGGTTTGAGCACCAGAGGTTCGAAGGCCTCGACATCGTCGCCGCGTAGCAGGGCAGCGGCCTGGCGTATGGCGGCAACAGGTTTCACGTATGCCGTTTCGCGGTCGAGGATGCCGGACAGCATGTCCCTGATGTCGGCCTCGGACGGGTTGGGGTCATGTTCGAGGAGGGCAAGCGTTCCGAGGATCATGGAGCCGACCGAGTAGCCGGACTGCATTGCGCCAGTGGCCGTGAAGGCCTCCTGAAGGGGGTGGAGGCCGCGTTCGGTGTTGAGCGACTCCAGCGTGGTCACTTCGTGTCCATCGGCCTGGGCAGCCAACACGACGTCAGCGCTGGCGAGGTTTCCGTCGACGAGCACGGCTGCGGCGCCCGTCTCTCCTGAGGTGGAACCGAACCTGACGCTGGCCATGCCCTCGCGTCGGAGCAGGGTAAGGAGGGTGTCATGGACGGTACAGCCGAAGGTCCGGTCAGTGCCGTTGAGCCGTAGGGATACCTGCATCAGGATGCACCGCCCAGTGAGGCCAGTGCCCTGTCGGTCAGGACCGAGGTGAGGTGGAGGCGGTAGTCGGTGCTGCCCCTGAAATCGCCGGTCGGTTCAAGGCCCGAGGTCGGATCGGCCGGGTCGACCAGTACTGGGGTGGATGCCACCCCGGTGAGGGCGACCGTTGTCAACCCTCCGGTTCGGCGGGCGGTCGCTGAGACGATCGGCGTGTCCGAGGGTGTGCGACCCGCTGCCTCATGGGCAGTTGTGCCTCCGATAGAGAGGGAGACAGCCGTGATCAACCGACCCTCGCAAGGTCCGTTGGCCGAAAGGGCATTGGCCAGTGGGGCACCGCCGGTGCCGTCGGGCCCGGCTACATGGATCTCGGCGTTGTGTACTAGCAGCGCCGCCAGAAGGACGCTGTCGGGGTCGCCGACTGCGACGGTTCCGCCGACGGTGGCGAGGGTCCGGAGCGTGCTCGGCAACTCGGCCCTGGCGGCATCACTGACAACTGGCGGGACACTTCCGTCCTGCCTCAGGTCTTGGAGGGTGACCATCGCTCCCAGTTCGATCCGATCATCGGCCACCGAGATGGCGGTCATCCCGAGGCCCTGCAGATCGACCATTCCCACCGGTGTGGGGTCATCGTCGGCGTTTAGGAGCGTTCCGCCGGCGAGGGCCACGTTGCCCTCTACGGCAAGCAGGGCAAGGGCCTGTTCGACGGTGCCTGGACGGTGATAACTAGTTGCTCGCGACATTGCCCTCCAACCCTCGTTCGTGCGGGTTGTTGTGGGCTCTCCCGTGGATACGCCAGGCGGTCGAGCAGGTGATTCGAAATGTGACCCGACGATAGCACCGGTCCCCGGCCACGCACTTGTCGTAACGGTCCGCTCAGGCTCTAGGCGATCCTCGTGGAGATGCCTGCCCTGCGAAACACCCTGCGGGCGACATCGGTGGCATGGGCGATGGCGGCATTCTCGTTGACGGTGGTCATCTCCTGGTTGTGGATCAGGACCCGGCCGTCGACCATTACGTGAACGACGTCTCGTGGTGATGCGCAGTAGACGAGAGCCGACGGAACCCGATGGACGGGTCCGGCGAACGGGGTCTCCAGGTTGACAACGACCAGGTCGGCCTTCATCCCGGGCTGAATGGAACCCAGGTCATCGGGGCGACCCATCGCCGATGCACCGCCCCTGCAGGCCATTGACAGGATCTCCTCCGGTTGGAGGACCGTGGCGTCGAGGCGGTTCACCTTCTGGAGGAGCACGGTCGCCTTGCAGGCCTCGAACATGTCCTGGCGGTTGTTGCTGCCGGGCCCGTCGGTGGCCAGGGCGACGGTGATGCCCAGGTCGAGCATCTCCCGGATCCTGGCGACACCGGATGCCAGGTACATGTTGGAGACCGGGCAGTGGACGACCATTGCACCGCTCTGTGCAATCAGGTCCAGCTCTGAATCGTCCAGCCAGACCGAGTGCGCCAACTGGAGGTCGGGGCCGAGCACCCCAAGGGCATCCAGCCACGGGACATGTCGCTGGCCTCTCTCCTCCAGGTTCATCTCCACCTCGACGGATGTCTCGGCGCAGTGGAGATGGGTAGATCCACCCCATGACCTGCACGCCGACACGGTTGAGTTCATTGCCTCGTCGGAGCAGCCCCATGGGATGAGCGGAGCGAGGCCGACGCTGATCCTCCCATCCATTGCGCCGTGCCATGTCTCACGTACGGGTCGTATCCGGTCGATCACGGTGTCGGCAGATTCGGTGAGGGGTGGGTGGTAGTTCCGGTCGGCCCATCCGCTGGCAAGAACGAACCTCACTCCGACCTCAGCAGCGGCACGGCAGACAGCGTCATCGATGCCCGGCGCGCCGTGAATGTACTGGTGGTCGACGATCGACGTTGCACCGCCGCGCAGGTTCTCGATCATGCCGAGTGTCGCCGCGGCATGGGCGGCCTCGGCATCCAGCTCGGTTGCTCCCGGCCAGATGCAGTCCCGCAACCACTCCAGGAGCGGCTTGTCGTCGGCAAGGCCCCTGAAGAGGGTCTGGAAGAGATGGGTATGGCCGTTGACCATGCCTGGCATCACCGCGCTGCCCGATGCATCCAGGACCAACTCGGCTGATCGGCGGGCTTCGGCCGGGGGTTCGCCTGTTCCGGTATCGGCGATCAGGTCATTGTCGACGAGCACCCAACCCGGGTCCAGAACACGACCCTCGTCGTCCACGGTGACGACGGCACCCCCCGTGATCAGCGTTGGGGGGATCACGGTTTCCAGTCGGAGAAGGCGTCGATCACGGGAACCATGTCATCCATGAGCGGATAGAGGATTGGGCAGGTGACCCCAGCGTCTACGTATTCCGCCACCGTGTCACGACACTGGGTTGCGGTTCCGACCGCCATCAGGGACCGGGCCAGATCGTCGGGGATGAGGTCGGCGGCCCGTCGGTAGTCGGCCTCGGTGGCAGGCCAGCCGACCACCTCCTTGACGCGGTCCACCAGCTCGGGGTCTGCCCCACTGGCCTCCATGATGTGTGGCTCCGTGCCGAGGTAGTAGGCGACCAGCGACCTTCCCGTCCGGACCGCTTCATCCGGGTCGTCGTCGGACAGCGAGCAGACGAGCAGCTCGGGACGGTCCACGTCGTCTATGGACCGGCCGACCCTGTCTGCTCCCGCCTCGACGCGGGCCACGGCCTCCCGGACGTAGTCGGGCGTAACCACGTAGTTGAGGATGACACCGTCACAGATCTCGCCAGCCAACTCCAGCATCTTCGGGCCAGTGGCACCCAGGTAGATCGGGATGTCGCGCGGGCCGGCGTCGCCGTATGCCACGTCCAGGCTCACCCTGTCCAGGTTCACGAACTCGCCCCTGTAGCTGACCTCTTCCATGGTGAAGAGTTGTCGGATCGACTCGATGTTCTCGCGCATGGCCTTCAGGGGTCGGCGTCGGTTCTCGCCGACCCTGGACGTGATCGGCTCCCACCACGCACCAAGGCCCAGCATCACCCGGCTGGCCCCGTCGGCGGCCGGCCCGGCCAACTCCCACATGGTGCTCCACGTGGCGGCGATGATCGCCGGGTTCCTGGTCCAGATCGGAAGCACCCCGGATCCGACACGGACAGTGCTGGTTTCGGCCAGGAGGGCGCTCATCATCACCACACAGTCTCGGGCCAGCCTGGTGTCGGCCTGCCATATCTCGGTGATTCCCCGCTCCTCGGCGTAACGGGCCATCTCCAACTCGTAGGAGATCGGGTGCTTGTCCTGGAGGTAGAGGGCGATCCTGGGAGCCATGGCTGGCAACGCTAGCCCGGCGGTCCTTTCCGGCTTCATCCGGCTAGCGTCCGCTCTCATGGAGCAGCTGAGAATCAATCCGGACGAAATAGCCCCGCCCGCTGCCAACTACGCCCATGCCGTGTTGACGGAACACGCTGAGCGAATCCTCCACACATCCGGTGTCGTACCCATCGAACCCGACGGGTCAGTGCGTGCCGACATTGCCGGCCAGGCATCAACCGTGTGGTCCAACGTCGCAGCGATCCTTGAAGAGGCCTCTATGGGTTTCGAGGACGTTGTTTCGGTCACTACCTACGTGGTCTCCGGTGAGGAAATCGGAGCTGTCATGGTGGCCCGTGACACTGCGCTTGGCGGAAACCTGGTTGCCTCGACGCTCGTGTACGTACCTGAGTTGGCGCAGCCTGCCTGGAAGGTGGAGGTTGCGGTGGTGGCCGTCGCCTGACGCTGACCCGGTCGGCGGGCTTGGATTAGGCCTCTGCTGAGATGGCGTCGTGCCAGCGGCCGGTGGCACGCTTCTGGATCCAGCCGAAGAAGCCGAACACGACAACGCCCAACAGCGACGAGAGGATCACCGAGGCGAGCAGTTCCTCGCCGTTGAGCCTGCTGGCATGCCTTCGCAGGAGTTGACCGATTCCGGCGTCTCCTTTGCCGAAGAAGAAGTCGCCGACGATGGCGCCGATGACCGAAAGGCCCGCTGAGATCCTGAGTCCGGCGAAGATGGCCGGGAGGGCGGCCGGGAACATCAGCTTTCTGAGTCGCGTCATCCGGCTGGCATGGTGGAGCGTGAACAGGTCGTGTGCTCCCTGTTCCGCTGACTGTAGGCCAAAGAGCGTGTTTACGATGATGGGGAACAGGGAGATCATCACGCAGACCACGATCCGCGAGGTCGCCCCGGTTCCGAACCAGAAGGAGATGAGCGGCACCACGGCCAGGATCGGAATGGCCTGGAGGGTCACCATGTAGGGGAAGATCGCCTTCTCGACGACCTTCGCCTGGCTCATGATGATTGCAAGCGTGAAGCCGATGGAGATTGCTATCGACAGTCCAATCAGGGCGATCCTGGTGCTGGACCAGAGGGCCTGGAGTTCCTCGGTCCGGTTGTCGGCATCCATGAACCCCACCTTGATCACCTGGTGGATGGGCCGAAGCAGGAAGCGCCGCTTGTCCTCGAGAACTATGTACGAGACGTAGTACCAGAGCCCGACGAGCGCCAGCCCGAGACCGAGGGGAGGCAGCACGGCCCTGGAGGCCTTTGCTGCCCGGCTAGCTCCCGGTGTACTTGCCGGGTCGGGGGCTTCGGTCGCCTGATTGTCGGTTGTGGTCATGAGTGCGATCCCCTCAACTCAACCGACACCCTTCCGCTCAACTCTGCAAAGTCGGGGTCGAACCTGAGTTCCGGGTTCCGTGGGTAGTCGAAGGGAATGTCGAATTCGGCGACGATCCGTCCCGGCCGAGCTGACATCACGAGCACCTTGGTGGAGAGAAACACCGCCTCGCTGATCGAGTGGGTGATGAAGAGGCCGGCGAAACCCTCGTTCTGGAACAGTTGCTGGGTCTCGCTGTTGAGGTGCTCTCTTGTGATCTCGTCGACTGCACCGAATGGTTCGTCGAAAAGGAACACGGGTGGCTTGAGCGTGAGAGACCTTGCGAGGGAGCACCGCATCTTCATTCCGCCCGAGAGCGACTTGGGGTAGTGGTTCTCGAACCCCTTCAGGCCGACCAGGTCAATCGCCTCCCGGGCCAACTGCCTGCGTTCGGCCGTAGGTACGTCATTCAACTCGCTGAACAACTCGACGTTGGCACGCACGGTGCGCCACTGCAGGAGCGTGGCGTCCTGAAACACATATCCGAGGTGGTCGCGGTCGACTGCCACCGAGCCACCTGTCGGCTCAAGGAGCCCCGATGCAATCTTGAGAAGGGTTGACTTGCCGCATCCTGACGGGCCCACGACCGTGACGAACTCGCCCTTGTCGACCGTGAACGAGATGTCGCGCAGCGCCTCGGTGCCATCGGGAAAGACCATCCCGATCCTGTTGAACGCAAGAGAACCATCGGTAACTACCTGATTCGTTGCCCCCACATGGCCCTCCGCTGCGATTCCATTGTTGGTGATGGTCGACCCGGGGTCGCTTCCCGGCGGCCAAAGATAGCCACAACCGCAGGCTGAGGCTAGGTGGGACCGAATCCGCGCTGTTACGACTGGGCACTCCGTGACTGGCCCTCCTACGGTGAATGTCATGCGTGCCGGTGTGTTTCTGTTCGGTGGAGTGGAGATGGATGACGCTGGTCCCGGCCCCCCTGCCCCGACCGACCGGCGCTACAGCAAGGAGGTGGTCTGGGCGGCCACTGAGAGGATCATCGACACTGCGGTGCTCTGCGAGGACCTCGGTTACGACTCCTTCTGGCTCACCGAGCACCACTTCCAGTACGAGGGCTACGAGGTCGTGCCGAACGGCATCCTGCTGGGCACTGTGATAGCCGAGCGCACCGAGCGGCTACGGATCGGCATGGCGTTCAACATCGTCCCCCAGTGGCATCCCCTGCGACTGGCCGAGGACTTCGCCACCCTCCACAACATCTCGGGCGGACGTGCCATCCTGGGAGTCGGCAGGGGCACCGTCCCACGGGAGGCCGAGGTTCTGGGCACCAGGATCGGAAGCTTCGACAACCCCGACAAGGCAGACGCCGACAGGTTCAACCGGCTCCAGTTCGACGAGGCAATGCAGGTCATCAACCTGGCGCTCAACGAGGATAGCTTCTCCTTCCACGGTGAGGCCTACGACTTCCCTCCGCCCGGGATTCCCGACAGGGGAGGGTTCGTCGAGGAACTCACCCTTGTGCCTCAGCCCATCTACCCTTTTGAGACATGGCAGGCGGTCACGTCGCCACCAACGCTGGAACAGGTTCCCCGCTGGGGCTGGGGTGGCGTGTTCTGGAACAACCATCCGACGTTCACGAAGCAGAAATGGGACCGCTTCGGGGAGGTGTGGGAGGAGTCGCACGGACGGGCCCTTGAGCGGGGCGAGAAGCGGATGCTGGTTCGCTGCGTGCACGTGGCCGACACCTACGAGCAGGCGGTTGCGGAGGTCCGCCCCGGTCATGACGAGATGTGGAAGTTCCTCGGCCCCTATGGCTGGAGCAAGGGGTACATGGGAGCCGAAGGGAAGCCAGCAGCGGCTGGCCTGATCCCCGGCCTGGAGGAGTCCATTGACCAAAGGATCTGGTTGGTCGGCACCGCCGACGACGTTGGGGAGCAGATCGAGTGGTACAGGGACCTGCTCGGTGTCGAGAACCTGATGTTGTTTCCGATGATGCCGGGTGACTCCTACACAGCGGTCGAGGACCAGTTGGGCCGGTTGGCTACCGACGTCCTGCCCCGGTTCACCTGAGAATGCGGGGTCGGGCCCGAGTACGGGTGGAGGTTTGACCGACGCCGAGGTGATCGTCGTCGGCGGTGGTCACAATGGCCTCATCTGTGGCTCCTACCTGTCACGGTCCGGGGTGGACACCCTCTTGTTGGAGTCCAGGCTCGGCGTCGGTGGGTGCACCTCGACCGTTTCCGACCTGGGTGCGCGCTTCAACATCTGCCACTGCGATCACACCCTCATCCGGGCCATGCCAATTGCCGATGAACTCTCCCTGGCCGACCATGGCCTCCGCTACGTGGAGCCAGCGGCAGGCGCCATCTTCGCCTTCCACGACGGTGCTGAGCCGTGGGCAGTGTTCCACGATGCGGAACAGACCATCGACGGTCTGGCAGCCGCGTATCCGTGCCAGGTTGACGCCTACCGGCGATATCTGCGCGACGCCCTACCGGTAGCCGAGCTGGTCATCGCAATGGCCGGGACCGTCCCGTCGGCACGCCGGTTCGCCGGGGTGGCCCTGCGTCGTGGGGCGAGGGGCATGGCGCGCCTTCTGGACTGGTCCAGATCCAGTGCCAGCGACGTCCTGGGCAGGTACTTCGATGACTGGCACCTCACGATGCCCGGTATCACCGTTGGTCCAAGTGTCTGGGGTCTTGCGCCGGACACGCCCGGAACCGGCCTTGCTGCCATCAACTACGCCAGCCGACACCTGGTGAGGAGCGGAAGGCCGGTCGGCGGAAGCGGAGCCCTGACCGACTCGCTGCAGGCCTCGATGGAGGCATCGGGTGGGCGGATCAGGTGCGACAGTCGTGTCGACCGGTTGATCGTGGACGCCGGAAGGGTCACGGGGGTGCGGCTCACCGACGGGACGCACCTCACAGCTGACGTGGTGGTGGCCGCATGCGACCCGGCCCGCGTGTTCGTGGACTGGTTGGGAGACCCTCCTGTTGCAGCCCGCCGGTGTGTGGAGAGGTGGCGCAACCTCCCGGTGGCTGATGGGTACGAGTCCAAGATTGATGCTGTCCTGAGCGGTCGACCGGTGCTTGCGGCAGGGTCAGGGTTGGCAGAGCGTCACCCGGATCTCGACCCGTTGGGCCAGTCCATGTACGTGTCGCCGTCGCCCGATCAGCTTGCATCCGCCCACCAGAGCAGGGGGCAGGGGAGGGTGGCGGAACGACCGACCCTCCTGTTTGACATGCCCTCCGTGTCGGATCCGACGATGGCGCCCGGCGAGGGGCGCCATGTGCTCAGCCTGGAGGTCCTGTTCACGCCCTACTTGCTCGAAGGTGGCTGGGAGGGCTCGGCTGAACCGGAACGCTGGCTTGGGATGTGGGCGGAGATGATGGAGCCAGGCGCCCTTAACCTGGTCGACTCGTGGCGGGTGATGACACCGAACCGTTACGAGAACGAGTTCGCCATGCACCGGGGACACACGCCGTCGTGCGCGGTCACGCCCCTGGCGGCATTCCTGGGGCGCCCCCGCGAGACGACGAGGTACCGCACGCCCGTGAAGGGCCTGTACCTGTCCGGTGCCGGAACCTTCCCGGGAGCCGGGGTGGTGGGTGCTGCCGGCCGCAATGCGGCCGATGCCGTCTACACCGATCTCCGGGGTGGTTCCCTTATCTGATGACGATCGGCAACTCACCGCTAGAAGGTTGTTCCCCGCTTCCGCTGAGCGTCAACCTCATGCCGGATGCTCCTGTTGGCGATGTCGTAGAGTTGGCGTCCCTCGCCGAAAGCTTGGGCTACCGACGATGCTGGGTGTACGACGAAGGCCTCGTGACGAGGGACGTGTACGTGACGCTTGCGGCAATTGCCCTCGCAACCGAGCGCATTCGGCTGGGACCCGGTATCACCAATCCGTACGTGCGTCACCCGGGGGTCACCGCTGCTGCGATTGCGACGCTTGATGAGTTGAGCGGCGGTAGAGCCTTCGTGGGAGTCGGTGCCGGCGGTGGCCTCACCCTTGATCCCCTTGGCATCAGACGACACCGCCCCCTCACAGCGGTGAGGGAGATGGTGGTCGCGCTGCGTGATCTGTTCGACGGGCGGACGGTCGACACTGAGGGTGCCGTGTCATCGTTCAAGTCGGCTTCCATCGGGTTTGCGAGGCCTGGTATCGAGATCATCATGGCTGGGCGGGGCCCCAGGATGACCAGGCTAGGCGGCGAGGTGGCTGACGGCTTCTATCTCAGTTTCATCCATCGAGACCTTGTCGAACGACACGTGTCATCGCTTCGAGCCCTGGCTGAGGGAAGAGATCGGCCGTTCGAAATCATCTACTCGACGATGGTCGTGACCACCGATGCCGAGTTGCGTGAAGCCCGCGCCGCCCTCAGTTTCAGGTTGTTGGATTCGCCCCCGGAGGTGAAGGCGATGATTGGAATGAAAGAGTCAGAGGTAGAGGCCATACGGGACGCCTTGAGCACTGGGGGGCCGGCCCTGGCGGCGGACCATGTACGTGAGGAGTGGGTTCCACATTTCACGGTGGTTGGGTCCGTTGTAGAAGCCGGTGCAACGTTGCGAGATCTCGTGTCCCGGTACAGGATCGACGAATTCCAGTTACCGGTCTCGAAGGTGGATGGTGCAGCAGGGTTGATAGAGCGGACTGCAGTGGCCTTCCGGTCAGGGTGAGGTCAGGCCAGATATCCGGGTAGGTCCACGGGTGCATATGCCACACGTTCTCCGTAGTCGCGTCGTTCCCGCTTGTAGGTGGCGTCGATGCCCACCTTTGTGCCCACGCCCCTGGTGTCTGCCGTCGGATCCATTTCGTGGCCCTGGGCGCTCGCCACGGTAAACACATCATCTTCCCAATGAACCCGGTTGGTAATCGCCCAGTGGAGGTCTGACGGTTCGTGGATGTCGATGTCGCGGTCAATGACCACGACGTTTCGAATGTTGATGTGGGCTGCCATGGCAGCCATAGCGAGGTTCTTCGGGCTACCAGGATTGTCTCTGTCGATTTGAATGATCGCCAGGAACCCGTTTCCATAAGGTGGAATGTGGACGTCGGCGGTCGGATCCAGGTGGCGGACGAATCGGCGGAGAAGCGGCTCCCGGGGAAGGATGTTGCCGAGGTAGACATGCTCGTACCAGCCGGGCACGATCGTCTGGTAGATCGGATCGTCCCTCCAGGAGATTGAGGTCACCTCGAAGGTCGGGCTGTTCCATGTCTCCCCGTGGTAGCCGTGAAACTCGGCCAAGGGCCCCTCTGGTTTTCTGTCGGCTGGGTGCAGCATCCCCTCGACCACGATCTCGGCGGAGGCCGGAACATCGATATCGACCGTGGTCCCCTTGCACACCTCGATACCGGCACCTCGGATTGCGCCGGCAATGAACAACTCGTCCACCGGGGTCTTCACGCCGGCGGCGATCATGATCGCCGGATCGAGGCCTATCGCGAGAGCAATCGGAAACGGTGAGTCCGGTTCGTCACGCGATTTCCAAAAGGTTCCGACATCTCTCCACTCGTTCACGTTGAAGCCAAATCTGGTTGGACCCAACCTGAGCATCCGGTTGTAGCCGAGGTTGCCCCTTCCCGACACCGGGTCCTTAGCCACGGTCACGGCGCCGGTAATGAAGGCTCCACCATCTCCGCGGCTGTGCGTTGGAATTGGTAGGTCGAAATCGGCCAGGTCGTCGCCCGAGACCCGGTTCGCCTGCCAAGCGGCCTGTTCGATACGGACCGGCGCAATTCCGTTTGCCTGGTCGAGCACGCTGTCCATGACATCGATGATCTCGTTTGGCTGACATCCGAGGGCAATGGCGGTTCGTCGGTGAGACGCGATTCCGCCACAGAAGATCGGCCACCGGCTTCCATCTACGTTTTCGAACAATCCGGCACCGGTTCCGGTCCGGGCAAGAGCGGCGCCAACGTCAGCCAACTCGTGTCGGATAGATACTTGACGGCTGATGCGGGCCAACTGGCCGTCGGCCTCGAGCGCTTCGATGAAACCACGAAGGTCGTTGATAGCGGCCATTGGCAGATCCTATGGCAACGCCACCGGTCGGAGAACAGGTGGGTCAGCCTGTCCGGTGGATCCTGAGGTCCTGATCGGCTGATGCAACCAGGACACCTCTGCGGAAGACGCGTCGGGACATTGGGGCGTCGGCGATCGCTGCACGCACCGACGGTGCGTCGATCGCCACCAGGTCGGCTACATCGCCCGGCCGGATGGACGACTCGGGTAGGTCCAGGGCTCTTCGTGCGTTGGTGCTCACCATCGAGTACGAGTCGTCCGGGGTCTGGTGCCCTGCCATCACCATGAGGGCTGCGGTCTCCAACGGGTCGCTGCGGCCGACCAGGTTGAACGGATCCTGGACGTTGTCTGCTCCGGCGGCCACCAACACGCCTGCTTCCCGTAGGGCGGTTGTCGCTGTCAGGCCCCGGGGGGTAGCGGTCGGGCTGTCCCGGCCCTGGAGGAACAGGTTTGTCTGGGGCAGGGGAAACACCGATATCCCGGCCTCGGCTACCAGAGCGGCCACCTCGGCCTGCACCTCAGGTGACTGCAGTCCGAGCGTCACGCAGTGTCCCGCCGAGACCCCGTTGCCGAAACCGGAGCTAATAACCTGACGGGCGAGGTCGCGGAGGGTGAGCACCGACGGGTCGAGGGCCTCGTCGACATGGAGGTCAACACCGATTCCAGCTTCTGTGGCCACCTCGAGGGCGTGTGAGATCAGGCCGGGTCCGTCCGGGTCAAGGTGGGGACAGCCACCCACCAGGTCGGCTCCCACCTCGATGGCAGCAGCCAGTGCGGCCCTGTTGCCCTTACCTTCGGGACCCGTCATGGGGTTGCTCGTGAGGGCGACGATCTGGACGTCCATCAACCCGTTCATTCGGAGAGCTGCCTCGCGGACGGCCCGGATGCTCTGGATTCCTGAGCTCACGTTCACATGTGTGCGCACAGCCGTCGCCCCGTGAAGTAGCAGCAGTTCCATGGCCCTGGTCGCCCGTTCGGTTGTGTCTTGGTAGCTGAACCTGCCGGCGGAACTGGCTGACATCCATGAATCGATTGCTCCGCGGAGGTCGCCCGTCAGGTTTGGTACCGACTCCGCGGTGAGTGCCTTGTCGAGGTGGGCATGGGGTTCTGCCATAGCCGGCAGCACCAGCCATCTCTCAAGGTCTACGCCCGGCAGGCAGGTGTGGAGTGGTGATCCGGGCTTTCGGACCTCAGTTACAAGGCCGTCAAAGGTATGGATGTCTACCACTCGACCGTCGGCCAGCTTGGCGTCACGTAGTACGAATTCAGTTGTTTCCACGACGCTCCATGTTCACGTTCGGTGACCGGCTTGATGCTAGCGACGGCCTCCAGAACCAGAACATCCGGAGGGTAGTGTCGTGAGGCTCCGTGGTAGGAATGGTCCGGTGGGCTGATTTCATGTGAACGAGATGTCGGAATGGGAGTACAGGGTATGAGACGGGTGGTGCTCGGTCTGACCGGAGCCAGTGGAGTTGCATTCGGAATACGCGCCCTTGAGATGCTCGTCGGCGTCGATGGCATCGAGTCTCATCTGATCGTCACCTCTGCGGCGAGGTTGACCATTGGTCTAGAGACGGATCTCTCCGTAGCCGAGGTTGAGGGCCTCGCCGATGTGGTCCATCCCGTCAGGGATATCGCTGCCGGTCCCGCCAGCGGGTCATTTCAGACTGCCGGAATGCTCGTAGCCCCCTGCTCGATTCGAGCGCTCTCAGCCATTGCGAACTCCCACAGTTCTGACCTCCTGGTAAGGGCCGCTGACGTAACGCTCAAAGAGCATCGACCACTCGTGCTTATGGTCCGTGAGGCGCCGCTACATCTGGGGCACCTGCGCCTGATGTCCCAGGTGGTGGAGATGGGTGGGGTCGTCTACCCGCCGGTACCGGCTCTCTACACCCGCCCAGAGACCCTCGACGACATGGTGTCCCACACCGCTGCTCGGGCCCTTGACTTGTTGGGTGTTGAGATAGATGGCATGGAGCGCTGGCTAGGGTGACGCCATGTCCGGATGCCTCGCCGACCTGTCAGGGCCGAGTATCTCAGATGCCGTAGGCGTCGATTCGATCATCCTGCTCCCCGTTGGTGCCATCGAACAGCACGGCCCCCACCTGCCACTGTCGGTCGATTCCGTCATCGCCGAAGAGGTGGCCTCGGCGGTCCTGGCTGCCGCCGGTAACGAGGTGGACCTGTGGCTACTTCCGACCCTGGCAGTGTCCAAGTCCAATGAGCACGCCTGGTCGCCCGGAACCCTCTGGTTGAGCTCCGAGACGATGCTGCGGGTCCTCGATGACATCGCCGCCTGCGTGGCGACCACACCTGCGCGCAGGCTCGTCTTCCTGAACGCCCACGGTGGGAACTCGTCGCTACTTTCGGTGGCCTGTCGGGATATCCGGGTGAGACACGACCTGTTGACCTTCCTCGTGCATCCGTCCCTGCCGCCTGCGTCCGGCGGCACGAGCACCGAAGAGGAGCTCGGCATGGGAATCCACGGTGGTCTCAACGAGACCTCCGTCTTCGCCCACCTGCGACCCGGAGAGGTCAACATGGACCTCGCCGTTCGCCGCGTCCCCGAATGGATGGCAGGCAACGCGTCGGTCCGCTTCGGTGGCCCGGTGCAGTTCGGGTGGACAAGCCGGGACTTTGGACCCGACGGCCACATCGGTGACCCCACCGGCGCCAACCCCGAGTTGGGCCGGAAGTTGTTCGATGCGGCAGTGGCCAGCCTCGCTGAGCAGATGTGCGAGATCGCCGGATTCGACTTCAGGGCTTGAGCAGGCGTTTCACGGCTGGTCATATCTGGGGCATGATGTCCCGGTGCAGATGATTGCCGAGTTCACGATCGAACCCTTTGTTGAGGGCGATCCGGGACCCCATGTTCTGACCGCAATCGAGGTTGCAGAATCAGCCGGACTGGCCGTGGAGGTCGGACCGTTCGGTACGTCGGCCAGCGGAGATTCTGAAGCGGTCCTGTCCACGGTCGACGGAATCCTTAGGGCAGCGGTGACCAATGGAGCCACCCGGGTTTCGCTGCAGCTGAACGTCGGGTGATCAACCGGTCATCTGTGGCGCGCCCGCAAGAAACCTGACAGGGTGTCTTACGTCAGGGGCGAGATGAGTTGAGATCGATGCAGCGATCCTGATCGCGTCTGACGGAAGGGAAGTTTCAGAATGACGATACACAGACGTCTACTCGGCCTCCTGGCGATGGTCCTGACGCTCGGAATGGTGGCCTCGGCCTGCGGCTCCGACGATGGTGCTGACACCAAGGCTGCGTTCATCTACGTAGGACCTGTCGGTGACGCCGGCTGGACCTACGCCCACGATCAGGGACGGGCCGCCGCGGCGGCCGAGACCGGTGTGCAGACGGCGTACGTAGAGGCCGTTCCCGAGGGAACCGCCGACTTCGGCAACCATGTACGCGACTTCATCGACCAGGGCTACAACGTCATCATTGGCACGTCGTTCGGCTACATGGATGACATGCTGGCACTTGCCGACGAGTACCCCGATGTCGTCTTCGAGCACGTTTCCGGCTTCAAGCAGAATGACACCAACTTCGGCAACACCTTCGGTCGCATGTACGAGCCCCGGTTCCTGACCGGAATGGTCGCCGGCTCTGCAACCGAGTCAAACCTGCTTGGCTACGTGGCGGCGTTCCCGATCCCCGAGGTCATCCGGGGAATCAACGCATTCACGCTCGGTGTGAGGGCGGTGAACCCGGATGCACAGGTTGAGGTGATCTGGACAAGCACCTGGTTCGATCCAGCGGTCGAGGGCGATTCCGCCCAGGCCCTGCTCGACAAGGGAGCCGACGTGATCGCAATGCACCAGGACTCCACCGCCGCAGGCGAGAAGGCCGAGGCGGCTGGTGCCCGGTGGGTCTCCTACAACTCCGACATGAGCGCGTTCGCACCCAATGCATTCCTTACCGCTCCGGTCTGGGACTGGGGCCCGCGCTATGTCGAGATCATCGAGGCTGCCAAGGCCGGCACCTACGAGCCGGATGCCTACTGGGGGTCCATGGCGGACGGCGTGGTTGACATCGCCGACATCGCAGCCGACGTTGACGCGGGTGTGAAGGCAGCCGTGGCGGACAAGAAGGCGGCGATCATCGCCGGCAACTTCCACGTCTTCAGCGGCCCGATCAACGATCAGGACGGCCACCTTGTAGTAGCTGCGGGCGAGACCATGGACGACGGTTCGATGCTCGGAATGGACTTCTTCGTTGAAGGAGTGATCGGCTCCACCGGCTGATCCGGCAGTTCCCGAAACTGACATACGTGCACGGCGGCGGCGGAGGGGACCTCTCCGGCGCCGCCGTCGCGTCTGACCCCGAAGGTCCCCTCCGATGAGGCAACCCCGATGATGAACAAATTCGACACGCTGCCAGCCGTAACTGCCGTGGAATTGTCGGGAATCTGGAAGCGATTTCCCGGGGTTGTCGCGAACGCCGGGGCCAGTCTGAGCGTTTCCCGAGGCAGCATCCACGCCGTTCTCGGCGAGAACGGTGCCGGAAAGTCGACGCTCATGAACGTGCTGGCCGGTGTCTACCGACCCGATGAAGGGGAGGTCCGCGTCGAGGGGGTGGAGCACAGGTTCCGTACCCCCGCCGACGCCCTTGCGTCAGGGATCGGCATGGTGCACCAGGAGTTCCGCCTGGTTCCCTCGTTCACCGTGGCTGAGAACGTGGTGCTGGGTGCCGCCGCCCGGGTCCTGCGGCGCCAGGCCATTGAGGACGAGGTGGGGGAGTTGGCCGAGCGTTTCGGCTTGGCCACCCGACCCGAGCGTCCGGTGTGGCAACTGTCGATGGGTGAGCGCCAGAGGGTCGAGATCCTCAAGGCCCTCTGGCGTGATGCCCGCATCCTGATTCTGGATGAACCAACAGCGGTGCTCACACCGGCAGAGGCCGACGAGTTGGGGGTTGTGCTCAGGGCAATGGCCGATGCCGGCAGGTCGGTGATATTCATCAGCCACAAGCTCCACGAGGTGACCGGTTTCTGTGACGAGGCAACCGTGCTGCGGGGAGGCCGGACGGTCGCCGCTTCCATGAGCGTCCCTGATACGGATGCGGGAGAGTTGGCATCGCTCATGGTCGGGTCCTTGCCTGTGACAACCGAGAGGCCACCAGCTCATCCAACGGGCCCACCCCTCCTGGAGGTCTCCGGCCTGTCGGCGCTCGGCGACCGCGGCCTACCGGCACTCGAGTCGGTCGACCTGACAGTCAGGGCCGGCGAGATCGTCGGCATCGCCGGTGTCGCAGGCAACGGCCAGCGTGAGCTGTGCCAGGTCGTGTCGGGCCTACGGCCAGCGAAGGCCGGAACCGTCCACCTCGCAGGTGACGACATGACGGGGGCTTCACCCAGGAGGCTCTTCCAGGCGGGGCTCGGCTACATCCCCGAGGATCGCCTTGGAGTTGGCCTGGCTCCCCGCCTGTCCGTGATCGACAACTCCATACTTCGCACATACGAGGCCCACCGCCGTGGCCCGTTCATCGTCGCCGACAGGGCTGAGGCCCACTGCGCAGACCTGGTCGAGAGGTTCGGAGTACGCACCGGTCCCCTTGACGAGCCCATGGCCGGACTGTCCGGTGGCAACCTGCAACGGCTACTTGTCGGGCGGGAGTTGAGCGGTAGGCCGCGGGTCGTAATGGCTGCCCAGCCGACCCGCGGGCTCGACGTGCAGGGAGTCAAGGCGATCCAGGACCTCCTTGTCGAGGCAAGGGAGGCGGGCGCAGCGGTGCTGCTGGTCTCTGAGGACCTCGACGAACTGCTGACCCTCGCCGACCGCCTGGTTGTCATGCATGACGGCGAGATCGTCGGCGAGTTCGATCCCACGACGGCCGCCCGGTCAGAGATCGGTGAGGCGATGATCGGCCATGCCGCAGGAGTGGGTTCGTGAACCGGCCGGTTCTCGTCCGGCGTGAGCAGGCCCTCCGGGGCGGTCAGCCACTGTCGTTCGCAATAGGCCTTGTAGTGGCGCTCACGATCGGAATCGTGCTGTTGCTGGGTGCCGGGCACGACCCGGTCGCCATCTACGAGCGCATGTTCGTCGCTGCACTGGGAGATCCCGACTCGTGGTCGGTGACCCTGAACCGGGCGGTACCCCTGGGCCTCGCCGGCCTGGCGGTGGCCATCGCCGGCTCCATGGGGCTCTGGAACATCGGAGCCGAGGGACAGATCCTGGCCGGGGCCATGATGGCGGCGGGTGTGGCGAGGATCGGCGAGGGTTGGCCTGGTCCGGTTCTTGTGACGGCGATCCTCGTAGGTGGTGTGCTTGGTGGAAGCCTGTGGGCCCTGGGGCCGGCTGTGGCACGGTCCCAGATCGGGGTGAACGAGATCCTTACGACCCTGATGCTGAACGAGGTTGCCCTTCGTCTCGCCCAGTGGCTCATCCACGGCCCATGGAAGGACCCCGACTCGTTCAACTTCCCGCTCGCCCCGATGATCCCGGACCATGGCCGCCTGCCGACGCTGTTCGGGCGTGCCCATGTAGGGGTGATCGTCGCCCTTGTCGTCATTGCCCTGTTTGCCGTCGCAGTGAACCGGACTGCATGGGGCTTCGAGTTGCGGGTGGCCGGCTCGTCTGGGGCGACTGCCCGCTACGCCGGCATATCACTGGAGCGCAAGACCGCAACGGTTCTCGTCATGGCCGGTGGCGCAGCGGGCCTTGCCGGTGGAATCGAACTGGCCGGGACGGCGGACAGGTTGACTGAGGGAATATCCAACGGCTTCGGCTATGCGGGGATCATCGTGGCGGCCCTGGCCCTGATGCGGCCGTCGGGCGTTGCCGCCGTTGCTGTGTTGTTCGGTGCGGTACAGATAGGTGGCCAGAGCATCCAGACAATGGGCGTCTCGTCGTCGGTCTCCACCATTCTTCAGGCCCTGATCCTCTTCGGAGCCATCGGTGCCGGTGTGTTGAGCCGGTACCAGGTTCGCATGGTCGCCGGTGATCCCGGTGGCGATGTTGTTGAGTTGGGAGAGGCCAGGTGAACGAGGCGTCCCTCATCGGCCTGTGCGCCGCAACGGTGTCCTTCGGTGCCCTCCTCTACCTGGCAGCTCTGGGTGAGATGGTGTCCGAGAAGGCTGGGATCTTGAACCTCGGGGTCGAGGGGATGATGGCCATGGGGGCCGTAACCGGCTTCATGACCGCACTGGAGTTCGGCAACCCGTGGCTGGCGCTGGTGGTGGCCGTGCTGGCTGGCGCCCTGGTTGCACTGTTACACGGTTGGTTCACGGTCGTGTTGGGAGCCGAGCAGGTCGTGTCAGGCCTGTCTCTCACGATTCTGGGTCTGGGCCTGGCGGCCTACCTCGGTAAGAATGCTGTCGGCCGACCACCCGGTGCCGTTCTGGCACCCGTCGACTGGCCTGTCCTCTCAGACATTCGCTGGGTGGGGCCGGTTCTCTTCCAGCAGTCGCCGATGGTCTACCTGTCGGTCCTTGTCGGGGTGGTTGTCTGGTTCGTGCTCAGCCGGACACGCACCGGGCTGGCCCTGAGGGCGGCAGGGGAGTCGGCGTCGACAGCCGATGCGGCCGGCCACTCCATTGTGGGCCTCCGCCTCGCAGCCGTAGCCGTCGGTGGAGGCCTTGCCGGCGCCTCCGGCGCATACCTCACCCTCTCGCTCACCCCGCAGTGGGCCGAGGGGATCACCGCCGGTCGGGGTTGGATAGCCGTGGCGCTGGTGATCTTCGGTGCATGGAAGCCGGGTCGGGTGGCGCTGGGAGCGCTGCTGTTCGGCGGCACGTTGGCGCTCAAGACCAGGCTGCAGACTTTCGGCGTGGACTTCTCACCGATCCTGCTGTCAATGCTTCCCTACCTGCTGACCATCGGCGTACTCGTCGTGATCTCAGTTCGGGCGAGGAACCGTCCATCGCCGGCTCCCGCCTCGTTGGGCATCGCCTACCGGCGCGAGGAACGCTGACGGGCGGTCAGCGCTCGACACCTGTGAGCAGGACCACCACCGTGTCGTCGTCGTCGACCATGCCGTGGCGTCGGGCTGTCAGGAGGCCGGCCAGGCCGGCAGTGCCGGTCGGGTCGGCAGGTACCCCGGTGTGGTCGTGGACGAGGCGATGGGCCTCGGCCACCTCCGCCTCGGTCGACACCACGGGAGAACCGCCGCTTTCCAGCATTGTGGTCACGATCGGTTGCCAGTCGTAGACGACGTCGTCAAGGATGCCGGTGGCCAGCGAGCCTGGGTCATCCCATGGCCACATGAGGGAAGAGTCGTCTGGGCTGGTCAGGGCGGCAAGGGGATCGTCCAGTTGTTGCACAAGCCTGAACGCACGCGCCAGTGGGGCACAGCCCTCTGACTGGACGGCGTGCAATTTGGGCCTTGAGGCAAGGGCCCCCAGACCAGCTGCCTCAGTGAGGGCCTGGCTGGCCGAGCTGGCCAGGGCCCCACCACCAACCTGGATGAACAGGTGATCACAGGTGGTTGCTGATTCCATCAGGCCGGTCGCCAACTCGAACCCGATGGTCCGGCCGCCGTCGATTGTCATGAGGTTCTCGGTTCCCTGGCAGGTGAACGGGATTGCTCCATCGGCGACCAGCTCACGGGCGCGTAGGACGCACGGATCGCCAACCTCGCCGTCGCGCCTCTCACAGGTCTTCGCGGTGGCACCCAGGTCGTCGAGCATGGCAAGTACCGCCGGATCAGCCCAGACCGGTACGTGGATCGTGAGTGGCCGGCTGGCGGCCCGCGCCACGACAGCGGCTGCAAGGGCGGCGTTTCCACACGAGGCGATGACCAGCGGGGTCTCGGCGGACACACCGTCCACCTCAAGGTGCAGGGCAAGGCCGAACAGGTGGCGTGCCTTGTGCGTCCCGGACACGTTGCCGGTCTCGTCCTTGCCGAGCAGCCTGCCTGTGTGGCCGAAGGCGGACCCGACCTCGGCCAGGTCGACCAGGGGCGTGTCCCGGAACCCGGTGCCGTCGACCTCGGCTACGGCACCATCCAGTCGGCGCACGATCTCGACGAAGGCTTCGTCGTCGAACCCAGCCTCCATGGCCCGATGATGGGACCAGAGCATCGACCGGTAGCGGACGAACGGGTTGGGGTCGGCGTCGAGGTCCTCTGAGCCGGTGGGCCAACGAGCACCCGGAGGGGATCCCAGCCAACCAACTGGCCGCTGCGGCGAGCTCACCCGGTTTTCAGTCGCCCGACACGCCTGTCTGGGCATTGAACTCGTCGATCATGGCGTCCCATTCCGGGGCGAGGCTCTGAACCTGCTTCCAGAAGGACTGCTGGCGGCGAGCCTCGAAGTCCTCGAACTCAACGCCCTGCTGTTCGACCCAGGTGAAGTAGCCGAGGTTGAAGATGCGGTCCCTTCCGAAGTCGTCGAGCACCTCGACGTCCTGCGTGTCGGCTCCTGCCAGGTGTTCGGCTATGGCGTCGGCCGCCTCGGCGGAACCGAAGCCACCGGCGTATCTGCCAGCAGCCATCGACTCACGCTCGCTGCCGTACATCTCGGCTCCGTCGGTGGCGATGGTCACGATGGCATCTTCGGGGCCCAGGTCGAGGGTGCGGGCGGTCTTGATCGATGCAAGGACGTTGCAGATGCTGGAGAGACCCAGGTGGCCGAGCTGGTCGATGACGTTCTGGTCGACACCGTGCGTATCGGCCAGCACCTCCCTGCCTGCGTTGGTGTTGAACACGACACCCAGTTCGTCGCACGACCGGTCGCTGATCGCCACCACGACATCGGTGTTGGTGACGTTGTGGATGAGCGGGATGTGCTTGTCGCCGATGCCCTGGATGTTGTGCTCGCCGAAGCCGTTGTTGAGCATCGTGGGGCACTCGAGGGCCTCGACAGCCACGATCCGGGCACCGTGGTCGGACTTGAGTCGTTCACCTGCCGCAAGGGTGCCCGAGGATCCGGATGCGGCGACAAAGGCTGCCAGCTTCAGCCCCGGCTGCCTGTCGCGGTTGTGTTCGTAGACGTGTTCCAGTGCACGACCCGTCACCTCGTGGTGGCCGACGTGGTTGGCGAACTCGGTGAACTGGTTGAAGATGAAGTTGCCCGGGTCGAGGCTGAGTTCGTCACAGGCGTCGTAGATCTCCTTGACGTTGCTCTCAGACCCGGTGGTGCGGATCACGTCGTCGGGGTCGGCGATCCAGCGGTCGAGCCACTCGAAGCGCTCGCGGCTCATGTTCTCGGGCAACACGGCGACCCCACGTGACTCCATGAGGGTTGAGATGGCCACGCCACCACGGGCGTAGTTGCCCGTCGATGGCCAGATCGCACGGTGGACCGTCGGGTCGAACTGTCCGGTCACAACCCTGGGTGTGAGGCAGGCATAGGCGGCCAGCACCTTGTGTGCACCGATCATGGGGAAGCGGTTGCCGAAGGCCACGATGATCGGTGCCTCCACGCCGGTCAACTCGGTCGGGAGGACCACGTGCTCGGGTACGTCGACGATGCCTCCGTGGAGGTCGTTGTACCAGTGGACCCGGAACAAGTTGAGCGGGTCGGCGGCGTCATGGTCGATGTCGGCGAGGCGACTCCTGATCCCATCGGGGATGCGTGACGGGTCGGCCAGTTGGGCGAAGGTGGGGAGAACAATTCCACAGGACCTGAAGCGGTCGACGCTGCGCTGGTAGCCGGCGTCGTCGACGAGGTCGGTGAGCAGGCCGAACCTGCTGTGATCGAAGTTCTCTGGAACGCTCACTAGCTATCTGTCTCCCGGTGGGCTGTCCTGGCTGGGAATTCAGGCTGATTGGAGGTTCAGGCTACCGCCGCCTGCAGGTCCGGGTTGACAAAGTGTGCAAACGGTCATTTGGCACAGAAACCGCAGATCAGCCGGTATGCCGCGGATCTCAGGCCCGATGGTGCGAGGCTATGGGGCCATGTTTCGTAGGGTAATTCAGGTCGTCGTGACCTTGTGTTTGATCGCCGCGGGCGGTGTGCTGGCTTCTCGCGCCGCTGAACCCTCGGTGCGTCCCGTGCTCTACCCGGCGCCGCCCACCACGGTCGCTCCGCCGACCACCACGACCACGGTGTCGCCGTTCACCACGGTGGCGGTTACGCCCGCAACGACGGTTGCTGATGTGGCTCCCGTAGCCACAACCGTGCCTGGCGCACCCGTGACCACCACCGCTCCTCCGCCCGTTACCACCACGACCGTTCCCATCGATGAGGAGGCTGTCCTCACCGCCCACTACGTGTGGGGCAAGAGCACTGCAGCCAGGACCCTCCAGACCGTCCTCGGCGTGACCGTGGACGGCTGGTACGGGCCAGCCACGAGGGCCGCCCACCTGGCTGAGAACACAGCCCGGGGCTTTGGCACGGGCGGGGTTCCGTCGGTGCCCACCACCACGACTGCTCCTCCAACTACCGCACCACCGGCAGGGGAGGCCACGACATCTACCGCCCCGTCGGTGACCGTGCCGTCCACCTTCGGTGGCATGGGCGCTGAGATTGTCGCACAACTCCTGGGTCAACCATGTATTGCCGATGGCGACCTGGGCGACTGTCCGCCTGAGATCGACGCTCTCATCAGCGGCCTGGTGGGCTGAGGAGCAAACCCGGCGGCTGGCCACCAGATATCTTGAGTATCGAACATATGTTCGATACGGTCGGAGGCCGTGCCCAGCCCCATCCCCTACGCCGAGTTGCACTGCCACTCGCATTTCAGCTTCCTGGACGGTGCCTCTGACCCCGCCGAGTTGGTGGCTGAGGCATCCCGGCTGGGGCTGACCGCCCTGGCTCTCACCGACCACGATGGCTTCTACGGGGTGGTCCGGTTCGCCGAGGCGGCCCGACAACACGGCTTGGCCACGGTGTTTGGCGCCGAGCTCACGATCGACGCCCCCTCGCTCCGTACCGGTTCCCCGGATCCCCCCGGCACCCATCTGGTGGTGCTGGCCGAGGGTCCCGCCGGGTACGCCCGCCTGGGCACGGCCATTACCGAGGCGCAGCTGGCTGGCAGCAAGGGCCATCCGCGGCTCTCCCTCGACATGTTGACCGGGTTGTACGAGGGGACGGGCGGAGAGGGACACGCTCCCTGGCTGGTGCTCACGGGTTGTCGCAAGGGGGCGGTGCCCACAGCCCTCGCCAGCGATGGCCCGTCGGCTGCCCGACGTGTCCTCGACGACCTGGTGGCCCGTTTCGGCCGTAACCGGGTGGCTGTCGAGCTCTGGGACCACGGCAACCCCCTGGATGCAGGCAGGAACGAGGCCCTGGCCCGGCTGGCCGTGTCGGCCGGAGTCACGGCGGTGGCCACCAACAACGTCCACTACCACGACCTCTCCCGCCGCCGCCTGGCAACCGTCATGGCCGCCGTGCGGGCCCGCCGCTCTCTCGAGGAGCTGGACGGCTGGCTGCCGGCGGCCGGCAGCGCCCACCTGCGTTCCGGGGCCGAGCAGGCCCGCCGCTTCGCCCGCTTTCCCGGCGTGGTCGAGGTTGCAGCCGAACTGGGGGGCCGCTGCGCCTTCGACCTGGACCTGATAGCCCCCGACCTGCCTCCCTATCCGTGCCCCGACGGGCTGGACGAGATCGGGTACCTCCGTCGCCTCGCCGAGGCCGGTGCCGCCGACCGCTACGGGCCACGGGGGTCCGAGCGGGTCGCAGGGGCATGGAGGCAGGTTGACCACGAGTTGGCTGTCATCGGACAGTTGGGGCTCGCCGGCTACTTCCTCGTGGTCTGGGACCTGGTCCAGTTCTGTCGCCGTTCCGACGTCTACTGCCAGGGCCGAGGGTCGGCTGCCAACTCGGCGGTCTGCTACGCCCTGGGCGTGACCAACGCCGACGCTGTGGGCCTGGGCCTGTTGTTCGAGCGCTTCCTGTCACCTGAGCGTGACGGGCCACCCGACATCGACATAGATATCGAGAGCGGTCGCCGCGAAGAGGTCATCCAGTACGTCTACGGGCGCTACGGGAGGCGCTACACCGCCCAGGTGGCCAACGTCATCACCTACCGGGCCCGCTCAGCGGTGCGCGACGTGGCGAGGGCACTCGGCTACGCCCAGGGCCAACAGGATGCCTTCGCAAAGGGGCTGGAGCGCAGGTCGCGGGTGGGAGGCACCGGGAGCGTCCCCGCACAGGTGGCCCGGATGGCCGACGAGCTGTGTGACGCCCCCAGGCACCTGGGCGTCCACTCAGGTGGCATGGTGATCTGCGACCGCCCCCTGGCCGAGGTGTGCCCCATCGAGTGGGCCACCATGGCCGACCGCAGTGTCCTGCAGTGGGACAAGGAGGACTGTGCCGCCGTGGGCCTCGTCAAGTTCGACCTGCTGGGCCTCGGCATGTTGAGCGCCCTCCACGGGGCCGTGGACCTGATTGCCGCCCACGAGGGGGTGCAGGTTGACCTGGCCCGCCTATCCCAGGAGGACGCCGTCTATGACATGGTCTGCGCCGCCGACACCATCGGGGTGTTCCAGATCGAGAGCCGTGCCCAGATGGCCACCCTGCCCCGGCTGCGGCCCCGCTGCTTCTACGACCTGGTCGTCGAGATAGCTCTGATCAGGCCCGGCCCCATCCAGGGTGGGTCGGTGCACCCCTACATCCGGCGCCGCAACGGCCGCGAGCCGGTCACCTACCCGCATCCCCTCTGCGAGAAGGCCCTGTCCAGGACCCTCGGGGTGCCGCTGTTCCAGGAGCAGCTCATGCAGCTGTCCATGGACGTGGCCGGGTTCACCGCCTCCGAGGCTGACAGCCTGCGCCAGGCCATGGGCTCCAAGCACAGCCGGGAACGCATGGCCGCCCTGCAGGAGCGCTTCCGTGCCGGGGCCGCCGAACTGGGCGTGCCGCCGGAGGCCATCGCTGAGGTCTGGGAGAAGCTGGCCGCCTTCTCCGACTACGGGTTCCCCGAGAGCCATTCGGTGTCCTTCGCCCACCTGGTGTACGCCAGCTGCTGGATCAAGCTCCACCACCCGGCGGCGTTCTGCGCTGCCCTCCTGAACGCCCAACCCATGGGGTTCTACACCCCCCACACCCTGGTTCAGGACGCCCGCCGCCACGGTGTGGAGGTGCGCACCCCCGACCTGAACCTGTCCGGTGCAGGAGCGACCCTGGAGGATGCCTCCGGCCCCGCGGTCAGGCTGGGCCTGGGGTCGGTGAGGGGGGTGGGTGACGACCTGGCCGAGCGGGTCGCCGCCGGCCGGCCGTACAGGTCCATCGAGGACCTGCAGCGCCGGATAGGTCCCGGCAGCGACGTCATGGAGGCCCTCGCCACCGCCGGGGCCTTCGGGTGCTTCGACATCGACCGTCGCTCTGCCCTCTGGTCGGCGGGGGCCCTGGCCGCCTCGGGCCCCGACCGCCTGCCGGGCATCGTGACCGGGGTGGAGCCGCCGGCGCTACCCGGGCTCTCAGAACCCGATACCGCCCGGGCCGACCTCTGGGCCACGGGGGTGTCGCCCGACGGCCACCCGACCAGGTTCGTGCGTGAGCGCCTTTCAGTCGAGGGGGTGCTCACCGCAGCTGACCTGGCGTCGGTGGCAGACCGTCAGCGGGTGGTGGTGGCCGGCGTGGTGACGCACCGCCAGCGGCCACCCACCGCCGGAGGGGTCACCTTCGTGAACCTCGAGGACGAGACGGGCCTCGTCAACGTGATCGTCTCGAAGGGCTGCTGGGCCCACCACCGTGAGGTGGCGGCAGGTGCGGTGGCCCTCCTGGTGAGGGGCAGGGCCGAAGTGGCAGACGGGGTGGTCAACGTGGTGGCAGAGCGCCTGGAGCCCCTGCTGCTGGCCAGCCCCGGCAGGGCCAGGGACTTCCGCTGAGGGGGATGGTTGGCGATTGGGCGAAATGCGCCGTCGGGGGGCGGGCGGGCGACCACACTGGTGCCATGCGTTCTATGCGCCGCGCCCCTGTAGCCGCTCCGTCGGCTGACACTGGACAGCGGCTCGTCGCGCTCCTGATCGGGGTGCTGGCCGCCTCCGCAGGTGGCCTGGTTCTGGCATCCGCCGACGACACCCTGCGGGACCTGCCTGGCCTGCTGCTGTTGGTACCCGGTGCCATCGCCCTGAGGGGCAACGTGTTTGGCGCCATGGGCAGCCGGCTCGGCACCGCGGTTCACGCAGGAACGTTCCGCCTGGGCCTGCACTCCGAGGGGGTCGTCGCCCAGAACCTCACGGCCGCTGCCGTCCTGAGTTTGACCCTGAGCGTTGTGCTGGCAGTCATGGCGAAGGGGATGGCCATCGTCTTCGCCATCAGCCCCACCATGACCCTCGTGGACTTCATCGTGGTGTCGGTGCTCGGTGGCCTCCTGGCGTCGGTGGGGGTGAGCCTGGCGACGATGGGCCTCGCAGCAGGCTCGGTGCGCTTCGGGTGGGACCTGGACAACGTGATGGCACCACTGGTCAGCACCCTCGGAGACCTGGCCACGGTGCCCGCACTGGTGCTGGCGGCGACCGTGGCCGGACGAAATGGCCTGACCGGCCTTGTCGGAGCGGTCGCCGCCATCGTGGCAGCCGTCTCCCTCGTGGTCGCATGGCACAGCCACCGGGAGCAGGTTCGCACCATCGTGCGCCAGTCGGTCCCGGTTCTGGCTGCAGCCGCCCTTCTGGACCTGATCGCCGGCGTAACCGTGGAGAGGCGTCTCGACGACCTGCTTGCCGCCGAGGCCGTGCTGATACTGCTTCCAGCCTTCCTGGGGGTCGCCGGAGCCCTGGGCGGCATCCTGTCCAGCCGCCTCTCCACCCAGTTCCACCTGGGACTCGACGACGCAACACCGCTCCCGAGTCGGGCAAGCCTGCGTGACATGCGGGCGCTAGTGGCCCTGGCCGTCCCCGTGTTCATGCTGGCCGCGGTGGTCGCCCACGTGGCAGCCGAGACGACAGGCCAGACGACTCCTGGGTTCGCGGACCTGTTGGCCCTGGCCCTGCTTGCGGGTCTGGCAGCAACCCTCTTCGTGACCGTGGTCGCCTACTACACCACCATGGCTGCAGTCCGCTTCGACCTAGACCCCGACACCTATGGCATCCCGGTGGTCACCTCGACGCTGGACCTGGCCGGCGCCTTCACCCTGATCCTGGCGATGGTCGCCGTGGGGGTGGCGTGATGATCCCGCCTCTCTACCTCTCAGATACCGACAGACCCCTATTCCCGAATACCCGCCGACCCGGTGGGCGTACCATTCACCCAATAGATCCAACGAGGAACTGATGGACGACAGACCCCGCAACCTGCGGGCCATGCTGGCTGAGGCCAAGGACACATCCGAGCTGATGGTCGACCTCGCCTACGCATCGGTCTACTTCAACGATCCTGACATGGCCGAGGAGGTCGACGAGCTCGAGGCCCAGATGAGCGAGATGGTGCACGACATGCGCGCTGTCTGCGTCCTGGCCGCCCGCAGCCCGCGTGAGGCCGAGGGCATGTCGTCGGTGCTCCAGGTGGTTTCCGCCATTGAGCGCATCGCCAATGACGCCGTTGACATCTCCCGCATCGTCACGCGCCGTCTCGGGATACCGCAACAGTTGGTGGCCGACCTGTCTGACGCCGAGGAGGTGTCACACAGGGTCCTCGTACGCGAGGGCTCCCACATGGCACACCGGCCGCTCGAGGCCCTGGAGTTGACCATCCAGGCCGGAATGCGGGTCATGGCGGTCCGTCGGGGCCGGCAGTGGATCACCGATGTGGCCGGTGACACGGTCCTGGTACCCGACGACGTCCTGTTCCTGCGTGGCTCACCTGAGGGAATCACCCGCCTGCGCGAGCTGGCCGCAGCACCGGTCTGGGAGGCACCTCATGCTGTGGAGGGCGAGGCCCTCACCGACCTGGATCGGGCCGTGGACGTGCTCGTCGAGATGAAGAACCTCTCCGAGGCAGCAGTCGGCCTCGCGTACAGCGCGCTGGTGCTGGCGGACCGGGGTCTGGCGGCCGAGGTGCGCCACCTCGAGGACCGCCTGGACGAGATGAAGAACCATCTGGAGCTCTGGGTGCTCAGGTCCGCCGGTAGCGACCTCGACCCTTCTGAACTGTTGGGCGTGCTCCAGTTGGCCGAGGCTGCCGAGGACATCGGCGACCAGGCCCAGGCAATGGTGTGGCTTATCGAGGAGGAAGAGGAGCTCCACCCCATCCTCGGCATTGCCCTGGGCGAGGCCGACGAGGTCGTGGTGCGCTATCCCGTCGCTGCCGGTTCAGAGGTGGATGGCGCCACCCTCTCGGAACTGCAGCTCAACATCGAGCCGGGTTTCACGGTCCTGGCCGTTCGTCGGGGAGGCGGCTACGTGTACAGGCCACGTGGGCAGGTGCGCCTGGAGCCCGGCAACGAGATCATCGCCAGCGGCCCCGACGAGGGCCGGGTGCTTCTGGCCCGCCTGTGCGGCTGGGATCTGGTCGAGGAGGAAGAGGGCGAGGACGAGTTGGTCCCGGCTCGCCGGTAACTGGTTAGGAGCCGTCGCTACCCTCGGGCACTGCTGAACCGTCAGCCGCACCACCGTCTGCAGGTTCTCCCCTGAAGAGTTCGGCTATCGCTCCCAGTGAGCCCATTGTCGAACTCAGCTCTGCCGGTAGGAAGATCTTGGTGGCCTGGCCGTCGGCGATCTCGCCCAGGGTCTCGAGGTACTTGATGGCGATCAGGTCCGGCGTGGGGTCACCCTCGTGGATGGCGCCGTACACCTTGCGAATCGCCTCGGCCTCGCCCTCGGCCACGGTCAGCTGCCGGTAGCGCTCGGCGTCGGCCACGGCCTCGATGGCCTGCGCCTCGCCCTCGGCCTCCAGGATGGCCTGCTGCTTGACGGCCTCGGAGGCCAGGATCAGGGCCTGCTTTTCACCTTCGGCGCGTGTGATCGATGCCTCACGGACACCGTCGGCCTCGAGTACCACGGCCCGCCTGGTGCGCTCTGCCTTCATCTGCTCGTGCATGGCCGCCATGACGTCGCCCGGCGGGTCGATCCGCTGGATCTCGACCCTCACCACCCGTACGCCCCATTTGTCGGTTGCATCGTCGAGCACCTCGCGCAGCTTTACGTTGACGTTGTCGCGCGACGTGAGGGCCTGGTCGAGGCTCATCTCGCCGATCACGTTACGCAGGTTGGTCTGTGCCAGCTTGGTGATGGCCATGAGGAAGTTGGCCACGTTGTAGACGAGACGCTGGGCGTCGGTCGGCTCGTAGTAGATGACCGCATCCACGGTGACTGTCACGTTGTCCTTGGTGATCACCTCCTGGGGAGGTACGTCGACGACCTGCTCGCGCATGTCGATCCGGACCAGCGACTGGACCACCGGGATGATCAACTTCAATCCCGGGTCGGTTGTCATCTTGTACTTTCCGAGTTGTTCGATGATGCCGCGCTGGAAGGGCCTGACGATCTTGATCGCCGAGGCGGCGAACACGAACAGGACGAAGGCAATGACCACTAGGACGATTACTGCTGCCATGTTGATGCTTTCTTTGTTGGTTGGCCTTGTTGATCCGGTGGGCCGGTTCAGTCGGGCTCGCTGACAGCCTTAACGACTGCCCTGGTTCCCTCGATCTGGACGACCTCGATTCGTGTACCGGACGGCAGGTGCCCGTCGTCGGCCGTCTCGGCGTGCCACTCCTCGCGACCTATCCGGACGATTCCCATCTGCTCAGGGTCGGGCGACAGGTCGGCGATGACGACGCCGGTCTCGCCGATCAGTCGGCTGGACCCGACACCGATCGGGTTGCCGCCCCGATCGAGTCGTCTGGCCAGTGGCCGTACTGCGGCAAATGCGGCCGCTGACACGATCACGAAGGTCAGCCACTGCCAGGAGGCGGTGGCACCGGCGAATGCCACGACGGTTGCGATTGCCGCACCCACACCGAACGGGAGCAGGAAGAAGGTTCCGGCCATTGCGATCTCGCCAACCACGAAGGTTGCCGATGCAACCAGCCAGATCCAGCGCCAGACCTCTGGTTCCACCTGATGGCTCCTCTCTCAGCCTGTTCGATCCACCCGGATATGTCAGCGACTCGGGTAGACCCTGCTTGTGCCAGCAACGTACTACGGGTCCTGCGGGGGCGTGCAGCGCAGGCAGTGCCCGCCGCTACGGTGTCCGCCCATGGGGAACCCGGCTGAGTCTGAACTGAGGCTCATGACGATCCATGCCCACCCCGATGACGAGGCCTCCAAGGGTGCGGCGACGGTTGCCTCATGCCATGCCAACGGAGCGCACTGCGTGCTGGTGTGCTGCACCGGCGGCGAGGTGGGGGACATCCTGAACCCGGTGATGGACACCCCAGAGGTCCGGAACAACCTGGTCGACGTAAGGGCAGCGGAGTTGGAGAAGTCCGCTGAGATCATCGGCTACGACGAGGTCGTGATGCTCGGCTACCGCGACTCCGGCATGCCCGATTCCGAGGAGAATGCCCACCCCGATGCCTTCGCCAACGCCGACCCCGATGAGGCCATCGCCCGCCTCGTTGAGGTCATCCGCAGGGTCAGGCCGCACGTGATCGTGACCTATCCCGACGACCGGCGGGGCTACAACCACCCCGACCACCTCCAGGTCCACGACATCTCCGTTCCCGCCTTCGAGATTGCCGGCGACCCCGACTGCTGCTCCGAGGCGGGTGAACCCTGGCACCCACTGAAGCTCTACTTCACCACCTGGTCCCGTGCCCGCATCGAAGGCCTCCATCGCAAGCACCTGGAGTTGGGCATCGAGTCGCCCTACAGCGAGTGGTGGTTCAAGCGCCCCTCCCAGGACCACCTCATCACCACACAGGTGCCGGCCGGCGACCACTGGAATGTCCGACGTGATGCCCTTCTCGCCCACGCCACCCAGGTCGACCCTGAGTCACCGTTCTGGTTCGGCCTGCCCGACGAGGTGGCCAGGACCGTCCACCCCTTCGACGACTATGTGCTGGCACAGTCGCTTGTGGGCGGACCCGTCGATGGCCGAATCGAGGACGACCTGTTCGAGGGTATCCGCGACATGTCGGCCGGTGAGGTCGAGGTGTTGGCACACCGGGGTGTCGGTGGGAGGCCACCCGACGGCGAGGCCCTCATGGACAAGACCAGATGACCCAGTTCCTGTCCGAGGACTGGCTGGCGGAGTTGGCCGGGGCCTGTTCCGCTCTTCCGGAACAGGCCGGAGTGGATGGCACCGTCAGGTTCGTTGTAACCAGCACCCCGCTGGGGCGTGTTGAGTTCCGCACGGTCGTCGCCGATGGCCGAGTGGCCGACGTGGTCCCCGGCAAGCCGGGTGAGGCCGATGCCACGGTCACCTGGAAGTACCCGGAGGCAGTGGCCTGGATCCGGGGTGAGTTGGACCCCGACGTCGCATTCATGACCGGTCGGTGCAAGGTTGAGGGCGACTATGAGGCCTACGTGTTCGGGCTGCGGCCCATGTTCGGAAGCGAGACCTGGGCGGGGCTGCTAACCGGCTTGGCAGGTACAACCGAGTTCGGGTAGGAGAGCCTCCGGTTTCAGGCTGCGTCCCGCTGGACGTCTCGGATTTCGCGCCAACTGACGAGGGTCACTCCACCCCGGTCTACATCGGCCCACAACTCGGAGTTGTCACACACCAGGTCCCGGTGCTCGACGCGTCTGCCCCAGCCATGGCAGAGGGCCCTCAGCTCGGGTGTGTCGTCTGCCGGCTCCACAACTAACTCGGTCACACCGGGTGCCAGATCCATGGCAGAGCGCTCGATGGCAGCTGGGTCGGCCAGCCTCTCGAGCCTGTGGTAGTCAACGGTGAGCACGCCCTCTTCGGCGGCAAGGGACCGGAAGGGAAAGCCTGCGGTGGTCTCAGCCGGTGCTCCTTCGAGTCTCATTGGCAGGTCGAAGTCGACGGCCATCTCGAGGTACACGTCGAAGAACTCGGGTCGGTTCTGGAGGGCCCCCATGTGCGAGCTGATGTGGGTGACGTCAAAACCCCAGAGGATCGCCCTCTCCAGTTGAGCCCTGCATTCCCGTCTGGCTTCGTCGAGGTCGGCGTGGTCCCAGAGGTCCTCGACCGTGCGCGGGAAGCCTCCGTCGCCGTCAAGAAGTGACGGGGCATGCGTAATGGGCCGCCACCTGTAGCAGTCGAGTTCAGCGTTGAGCGTCAGGTGTACGCCGACCGCCTCACCCCGGTAGTGGAAGGCGGCCTCTCGTGCCCACGGGCCGGGAACCATCAGGGAGGCCCCGGTGGCGAGACCGGAGCGGAGGCTCTCGTAGACGCCCACATTCGAGGCGTGGCACATGCCGAGCTGGTCGGAGGTGAGCACCAGGAGCCTGTCGTTGGCAGCGTGGCCCAGGGCCTCTGTGAGGGTTGTCACGGGTGGAACGGTACTCCAGGTGTGTGGGTGGGGAACAGGGCTGCCCGCCAATGGGTACCGGCCTGCCCAGTCCATGGAGTGGTCCTTCAGGAAAGCGGCTCGTGGGCTCCACCGCAGGTCGACCAGAGCCCCAGCCCGGCCGACCGGGCGCGGCTCTCCGCTGCTGCCAGTTCGTGGCGCAGCCCGTCGTTGGGGGAGATGTGGAGGGATGCGGCAAAGCCCCGTTCGACCATGGATGCGTTGACCGCCAGACCGTCTGACAGCCGCTCGACGTATGCGAGGAGCCGGCCGTAGCGGTCGCGTGCCTCTACATCTCGTTGCACGAGCACTGCGGTTCCGGGTGGGAGCAGCAGGGCCATGCGTGCAGATGCCTCGGAGCCGAAGCATTCGACCGGGCGGTCGGGGTGCACGGTCTCGGGTGTGTCGATTCCCAGCAGCCGGACGATCTCGTCGGTGCCGGCCAGGTCTATGACGACGGTGTCTCCGTCTATGACGCCAACCACGGTGCCGAGTCCGTCAGAGGGTGGTTGGCCTCGTGAGTAGGCGGCGAGGCCCATTCCGAGGATCATGAGGCCCATCAGTGCACCGACAAACACCGTTGCAACCTTCTCGGTCGGGTGGGCCCGGGCCAGTTGAAGCAGACCCGTTCCGTTGGTTGCCAGGTCAGGCGGCATCTGCGATCCCTGGTTCATCGTCGCTCCCGTCACGCCCGCCCACGGTCGGGTCCGATGCGTCCGGCCCGACCGACGGGTCGAATCGCGACCGTGGGTGGCTGGCTAACAGCGCCCGTGCCTCGGCGACACCTGCCAGGCCGATTTGGCGGGTGCGTGCATCCATCGGGCGGTGGCGGGGCCATGCTGCCTGTCTCTTCGTTGGTCTCGTGAGCCTGAGTTGTTCGTTCATGACCACAAGCATTAAGACAGGGTGTGACATCCAGCCGTTGTGGAACTGGAGGGCCCTGCCCGTGATGCGCGGATCGCGTCGGGGAGCGTCTAGTGTGGTTTCCACGCAGGCAGGTTGATCCGTTGCCGAAGAGGACCGATGGGAGATGGCAGTGACCGAGACGCTCGACACAGCGACAATCGACGAGATCAAGACCATCATCGACCGGGGGCTCGGCACCACCAAGAGCCGTGAGCTCATTGCCTCCTCCGAGGTGGCCGACCTGCTGCTCGACCTTCGCCTGCTGCTGGCAACGAGTGACGCTGCAATAGAGGCCGCTTCAGCCAACTGAGTTTCAGGACCGGCATGGTCAGCCGGTCAACGGACTATCTCAGCGAGAAGACCTTCCGGACCACGCGGCCTATGAGCAGGCCTGCTCCGGCGCCCACCACGACATCGCTGGCGTGGTGGATGCGCACATGGATCCTTGAGGCGGCAACCACCCCTGCCAGCCCGTACCAGAGCGGTTTCACCCTTGAGCGTTCCGACAACAGGGTTGCGGCCATGAATGCAGCTGAAGCGTGCCCCGACGGGAAGCTGCTGGTGAGCGGCTGCCTCAGGTTGTGTGGCCTCTCCTCTTCGTGAAGAGGTCGGTCGCGTCGGAACAGTGACTTGACAGCACCGTTTACGAGCGCCGACTCCATGCCGAGGGCCAACGCCAGGCGTGCGGCCTCACGGTGTCCACGGCGGGTGGTCAGGCCGCGGGCCGTGCCGGCGATGTGCCAGATGAGGCTGAAGTCGCCCAGTTCGCTTGCGGTGTAGAAGACCCTGTCAACGAGAGGACGGCCGCGGAGTGGCTCCCACACCTTGTCGACAGCGTCATCGAGCGCCCTTCCGATTGGACCCAGCGGGTGGGCAACGGGAGCGTCGTCGGTAATCGGATCGACCAGCGGGTCGACCGCCGACCCACCCGAGTCGACCAGTCGGAGATTCCTCTCGGGTTCTGGGGCAGAAACCATGGGATACAAGCCTACGGGCGAGGAGGCTGTCGGCGGTAAGCGCCCTCCCGGCCCAGAACCCCGCGCCGCCACCGCCTGGGAGTCACGACAAGGGCCCTCGGGTAGTCCTCGAACAACCACCGGGCGAACTTGCGCCTGGTCCAACCGGTAGCTCCCGCCACCCGAACTACCCCGCGGGCCGTAAGTGGGAGCGACATGAGGGGCTGGAGTGCCATCGACATGCGGTGGTCGGCAACGAGTTCCCGTCGCACAGCGTTCCTGTAGCGGAGGCCGATCGAGTCGGGTGGGCCACCGGCCAGGATCGACTCGGCCGCCAGCATCCCCGTGAGCAGCGCCTGTCCGATTCCCTCACCGGTGAGTGAGTCGGTAGCGCCGGCGGCATCGCCGGCGAAGAGAACGGGCCCGTGGTCGAGTACGGCCGAGTTGATCCGTGCGGGGATCGGCCACGCCGAGTGGCGGCCCTCGGGGGTTGCTCTCTCTCCCAGAACCTCCCGGATTGCCGGGCGCTCCAGCAGGCCAGACCAGATGGCACCGGTTTCGCCGATGGGGACGCTCCCGCCCCTGAGTATCCCGAAGCCCACATTCGCCCGACTACCCGGCAGCGGGAAACTCCATGCGTATCCAGGCAGCAGGTCGGGCTGGAACCAGACATGGAGGTCGGCGGCGGCTGGAGCGACGTCGGCCACATACTGGCGAAAGGCGTGCCACTCGCCCCTGTAGCCCTCCTCGGCGAGGCCCAGGGACCTGCGGGTTGGCGACCACATGCCGTCTGCAGCCACGACAGCGCCGGCTTTCAACCCGCCCATGCCATCCATGTCCAGGGCTGCCGAGGCCCCGTCGATCCGTATGCCGGTCAGTGCGCAGCTCTCACGGACGTCGGCTCCGGCCTGACGCGCAAGCTCAAGTAGCGCAGCATCCAACTCCGCCCGGGGCACGACAGCGGCGAACTGGCCCGAGCCCGTCGGGAGCGGGAAGCTGATCCTCGTGCCGGAGGGCGAATGCAGGACCGCCCCGCTGACCGGTTGCCAGTTGGGGATGTTCCCGGGGTCCAGGCCGAGTCGCTCACAGAGCCTCAGCGCCAGCGTGGTCAGGCCGTCACCACAGCACTTGTCCCTGGGAAAGGTGGCCTTGTCGATGAGCACCACGGACCGGCCAGCTCTGGCCAGGAGGGTGGCCGCGGCCGACCCGGCAGGCCCACCACCCACCACTACGACGTTTACCAGCCTGTCGGCTGGCCCAGCCATTGACATCAGAACAGCTTCAGCTCGTTCGACTCGATGCCACGCAGGTCGTCGTAGTCGACCTCCAGCCACTCGATGTCACGGTCGTCGGCCAGCACCCTCGCCTGCGGCCTGACCTCCTGGGCCACGAACATGCCGCGGACCGGCTTGAGCATCGGATCCCTGTTCAGGAAGTCCAGGTAGCGGGTGAGCTGCTCCACCCCGTCTATCTCACCCCGGCGCTTCACCTCGATGGCGACAGCCACACCGTCGGCATCACGACACAACAGGTCCACGGGGCCAACTGCGGTCGGGTACTCGCGGCGGACCAGCCACAGGTCGTCGGCCATGAAGGTGGGGTCGGCAGCCAGCAACTCCTGGAGGTGGGCCTCGACACCGTCCTTCTGCAGTCCCGGGTCGTCGCCGAGCGGGTATTCCGTGTCGCTGATCACCTCATGGAGGGTGATCGTGAGGGCCTCGCCCTTCGGGTTGCGGACGATCCAGCAGCCCTCCTCCTCGATAAGCGTGTTCGGTGCCGTCATCCAGTTGAGCGGCTTGTAGGCGCCGCCGTCGGCGTGGATTGCCACGCACCCGTCGGCCTTGACCATGATCAGACGGGTGGCCTCTGGAAGGTGGGCGGTGAGCCGTCCGTCGTAGTCGACGGTGCAGCGGGCGATGACCAGGCGCACGGGATCTCAGGAGCCGGTCGGGCCGGACAGGGTGGCGAGCACGGCATCGGCCAGTTCAGCCCGGCAGACCACAAGGTCGGGCAGGTACGGGTCTGCATGGTTGTAGGTGAGGGGCGAACCGTCGAGGCGTGACGTGTGGAGGCCCCGGGAGGCCGCCACGGCCACCGGCGCACAGTTGTCCCACTCGAACTGGCCTCCGGAGTGCACGTAGACGTCGGCCTCGCCACGGACCACGGCCATGGCCTTGGCCCCTGCGGAACCCATCTCAACGAGGACCCCACCGAGTGCCTCAGCTACAGCCAATGCTTCGGCCGGTGGACGGGTGCGGCTCACCACGACCCGGAGGGCAGGGGGGACAGGCACCGGGTCGGTCCCTTCCACTGATGAGCCCGTAGCCAGCGTCACCCCCAGAGCGGGCAGGGCAACGGCTCCGACCGTCGGCAGGCCGGCTTCGGTGAGGGCCACGTGCACCGCCCAGTCGGTTCGTGGAGGCTCGCTGAACTCGCGGGTTCCATCCAGGGGGTCGATGATCCAGACCCTCTGCGCCCCGGAGCGGGCCGGGTGGACTCCGTGGGCAGCCCCCTCCTCTGAAAGCACCGCGTCACCGGACCTCTCAGCGGCCAGCGACTCCATCAGGAAGGCGTGGGCCAGCCGGTCGCCCTGTTTCCGCAGGTCTTCCGCTTCGGCGTCTTCGCTGACCAGCCGGTCGCGTACCTCCAAGAGGAGTTCGCCGGCCTGAGTGGCGAGAGCCTCTGCCAGCACGTGGTCGTCGGGGGTGGCCATCTGGGTGTGTTTCCTGGTCTGTCTGGGGCGGTGTTGGTGGTGCCGGCAATGCCGGCAATACGCTTGGGGAACGAGTATCGCCCGTCTTCCGGGGAATCCATGACAGCAACCTTCTCCAGCGCCTCCTACGAGCTCAGCCACCTCGGGTATCTCGAGGCCGAGTCCATCCACGTGTTCCGTGAGGTGGCCGCCGAGTTCGAACGCCCCTGCCTGCTCTTTTCGGGCGGCAAGGACTCGATCGTCATGTTGCGCCTGGCGGTCAGGGCATTCGCACCGGCACACCTGCCCTTCCCGGTTATGCACGTGGACACCGGCCACAACTTTCCCGAGGTGATCGAGTTCCGGGACCGCTGCATCGCTGAGGCCGGTGCCCGCCTGGTCGTGGCTTCTGTTCAGGAGTCGATCGACGAGGGAAGGGTCACAGAGGAGACAGGCCCCAGGGCAAGCCGCAACCGCCTCCAGACCACGACGCTCCTGGACACGGTCGCCGAGCACGGCTTTGACGCCCTGTTCGGCGGTGCCCGGCGAGACGAGGAGAAGGCTCGTGCCAAGGAGCGTGTGTATTCGTTCCGTGACGAGTTCGGCCAGTGGGATCCCAAGAACCAGCGTCCCGAGGTCTGGAGCCTCTACAACGGCCGTATCCGCGGGGGTGAACACATCCGGGTGTTCCCGATCTCCAACTGGACCGAGCTGGATGTCTGGCAGTACATCCAGAGCGAGGGTGTGGAGATCCCGGGCGTCTACTACGCACACGACCGTCCCGTGTTCGAACGCGATGGGATGCTTCTGGCAGAGAGCCCCTTCATCGAACAACTCCCCGGTGAGCATGTGGCGACCCGTCGGGTGCGCTACCGCACGGTCGGCGACATGAGTTGTACCGGGGCGGTTGAGTCGGCGGCCACTACCATCGATCAGGTCATCGAGGAGGTCTCGGCCACCAGGATCACCGAGCGGGGTGCCACACGTGCCGACGACCGTGTCTCTGAGGCCGCCATGGAGGATCGCAAGAAGGAGGGGTACTTCTGATGGAACTCCTCCGCTTCGCAACAGCCGGCAGCGTCGACGACGGCAAGTCCACGCTCATCGGCCGACTGCTCTACGACACCAAGTCCATCTTCCAGGACCAGCTGGAGTCCGTTGAGCGCACGTCGCAGCAGATGGGCAACGAGTACACCAACCTGGCACTGCTCACCGATGGCCTCCGCGCCGAGCGCGAGCAGGGCATCACCATCGACGTGGCCTACCGCTACTTCGCAACGCCCCGCCGCAAGTTCATAATCGCCGACACCCCAGGCCACATCCAGTACACGCGCAACATGGTCACGGGTGCCTCGACCGCCGACCTGGCCCTTGTACTTGTAGATGTCCGCAAGGGCGCTGTGGAACAGTCCCGCCGCCATGCCTTCCTGGCGTCACTTCTGCGCATTCCCCACCTGGTCGTGTGTGTCAACAAGATGGACCTTGTCGACTTCGACCGGGACGCCTACGAGAAGGCCAAGGCCGAGTTCCGCGAATTCGCCATGAAGTTGGACATCAACGACCTCACGTTCATTCCCGTGTCCGCCCTGCACGGCGACAACATCGTGGAGCGCTCCCTGAACACCCCGTGGTACGAGGGCACCTCGCTGTTGCACCACCTCGAAGAGGTGCACATCGCCAGCGACCGGAACCTCGTCGACGCCCGGTTCCCCGTCCAGTACGTGATCCGCCCCCAGACCGACGAGCACCACGACTACCGCGGCTATGCGGGCACCGTCGTGGGTGGCGTGTTCAAGCCCGGCGACGAGGTCATGGTGCTGCCGAGCGGCTTTACCACGACCATCGCGTCGGTGGACACGTTCGACGGGCCGGTCGATGAGGCGTTCGCCCCCATGTCGGTCACCATCCGTCTCACCGACGACCTCGACGTGTCCCGTGGCGACATGATCTGTCGACCCAACAACCAGCCGTTGGCAGGTCAGGACATCGACGCAATGCTCTGTTGGATGTCTGAGGCATCCCCGCTCACACCCCGCACGAAGCTTGCCATCAAGCACACCACCCGCTCGGCACGGGCCATGGTCACCGACCTCCGGTACCGGCTCGACGTCAACACCCTGCACCGTGACGAATCGGCAACCTCCCTGGGCCTCAATGAGATCGGTCGCGTCTCGCTGCGGTGCACCCAGCCGCTGTTTTTCGACGAGTACCGCCGCAACCGGTCCACCGGAAGCTTCGTCCTGATCGATGAGACCACCAACGCCACGGTGGCGGCCGGCATGATCCTGGGAGAATCCTGAGTTGGACGGGGATGCGGGCGGCACCAGCCCCGATGTGGTCTGGCAGCCGGGCCTGATCGAACGGGACGAACGCTGGGAGTCAACCGGCCAGCAGGGGGCCACTATCTGGTTCACAGGCCTTTCAGGCTCCGGCAAGTCCACGATCGCGTCTGCCTGCGAGGGCCTGCTGGTGGCGTCGGGCAGGGCCGCCTACATGCTCGACGGCGACAACATCAGGCACGGCCTCTGCGGAGACCTGGGGTTCAGCGACGAGGACCGCGGCGAGAACATGCGCCGCGTCGCCGAGGTGGCAAGGCTGTTCGCCGACTCCGGGACGATCGCCCTCGTGGCCCTGATCAGCCCCTACCTTGCCGGCCGGCGAAACGCCCGCGCCATCCACGAGGGTGCTGGCCTGAAGTTCCTCGAGGTGTTCGTCGACACCCCGCTCGAGGTCTGCGAGGAACGCGACGTCAAGGGCTTTTACGCACTGGCCCGTACCGGTCAGATGCCCGGTTTCACCGGCGTCGACGGTCCCTTCGAGCGACCAGAGGCACCAGACCTGGTGCTCACCCCCGACGACGGCCCCGCAGTGGCGGCAGCCACAAGGGTCCTGGACCTGCTGGCCTGAGGTTCCCTCACCGGAGTAGCTCTTCAGCTGCCCCTCGAACGCCTACCCAGGTCGGTGGTTGCCTCAATGACGGCACGCAACTCGTCCTCGTCGGCGCCAGCGGCCACCAGGCGTGCTACCCGTTCCTCGACCTCAGCTGAAATTGCCACGTCCGATGGTGTCGCGCGCTCAACGGCTGGAACCAGCACGCCTACCAGTAACAGCGCCAGCGCTCCGGTGGCACCCACGAAACCGAAGGCGATGGCCGCATCGATGCTGTCGGCGATGGAGGTGATGATCATGCCGGTGATTCCGACCACGCAGAAGGCCAGCCCCATGCCTCTCACGACGGAGGGGGCGACTATCCGGGTACGTGCGTCGGTGGCGCTCACGAGACCCTCAGCCCCTGACCAGCGGCTTGTAGCGCACCCGGTGCGGCTGGGCGTCGGCACCGAGCTCCTTCTTGCGGACAGCCTCGTACTCGCTGAAGTTGCCCTCGAACCAGCGCACCTGCGAGTCACCCTCGAAGGCCAGCACGTGGGTGGCCACGCGGTCGAGGAACCAGCGATCGTGGCTGATGATGGCGGCACAGCCCGGGTAGGACTCCAGGCCGGATTCGAGGGCCCGCAGGGTGTCGACGTCAAGGTCGTTTGTGGGCTCGTCCAGGAGCAGCAGGTTGGCCCCGCTCTTGAGCACCTTTGCGAGGTGCACGCGGTTGCGCTCACCACCCGAGAGGTCGCCCACCTTCTTCTGCTGGTCCGATCCCTTGAAGTTGAACGATGCCACGTAGGCCCTGCCGTTCACCTCGCGCCTGCCGACCTGCAGGAACTCCCTGTCGTCGGTGATCTCCTGGTAGACGGTCCGTTCGGAGTCAAGGGAATCGCGGGACTGGTCCACGTAGCCGATCTCGACGGTTGAGCCGATCCGAATCCTCCCTGAGCCCGGTGTCGTAGCCGGGTCGGACGTGCCTTCTGAGGCAGCGACCAGCATCCGGAACAGGGTGGTCTTGCCGGCTCCGTTCCCGCCGATCACACCCACGATGCCGGCAGGCGGCAACGAGAAGGACAGGTCGTCGATGAGCAGGTGGTCACCGAAGCCCTTGGAGAGGTGGTCAACCTCGACCACCTGGTCGCCAAGCCTCTGGTTGGCCGGAATCTCGATCTGCAGCTCGCTGTCCCGTCGGTCGGCCTCAGCGGCCTCGGCCACGAGGCGGTCGTAGGCGGCCAGCCTGGCCTTGCCCTTGGCCTGGCGGGCCTTTGGAGCCATGCGCACCCAATCAAGCTCACGGTCCAGCGTGCGCCGACGTGCCGAGTCGGTCTTCTGCTCGGTGTCCAGACGGGCCCTCTTCTGTTCCAACCAACCGGAGTAGTTGCCCTCGTACGGGATGCCCCGGCCGTGGTCCAGTTCAAGGATCCAGCCGGCCACGTTGTCGAGGAAGTACCGATCGTGCGTGATGGCGACCACCGTGCCGGCGTAATCGCGCAGCGTTCGCTCCAGCCATGCCACCGACTCGGCGTCGAGGTGGTTGGTGGGCTCGTCCAGCAACAACAGCTCGGGTCGGGACAGCAGCAGCCGACACAGGGCCACACGCCTACGCTCGCCGCCTGACAGTGTCACCACCTCAGCATCGCCTGGCGGAAGGCGCAGGGCGTCCATTGCGATCTCGATGTTGCGCTGCAGATCCCACGCTCCGGCAGCCTCGATACGCTTTTCCAGGGCGGCCTGGTCCTCGCCCAGCTTCTCGAAGTCGGCGTCGGGATCGCCCCAGCCGGCCAGGGCCTCCTCGTAGCGGGCAAGCAGTCCGGCCACCTCGCCCACGCCCTCCATCACGTTTCCCTGGACGTCCATGGACTCGTCCAGAGTCGGTTCCTGTTCCAGCAGGCCGACCGTGAAGCCATCGGTGAGGCGGGCCTCTCCGGTGAAGCCGTCGTCGACGCCGGCCATGATCCGAAGCAGGGTTGACTTGCCGGCACCGTTTGAGCCCAGCACGCCGATCTTGGCTCCCGGGTAGAAGGCCAGGGTGATGTCTTTGAGGACGTCGCGGTCCGGCGGGTGGAACCTGCCGACCTTGCGCATGGTGAAGATGAACTGGGCGCTCATGGCGGCTGAGGCTATCGGCGCGGCTGCTCGGCCCCCGAGGTCGCCCCACGCCGCCATCGGCTCTACGATCGCCGCCGTGATCAAGGCGGTCCTGTTCGACTTCGGCGGTGTGTTGACCACCAGCCCCTTTGAGGCGTTTGCTGCCTACGAGGTCGAGGTGGGCCTTCCACCGGACACGATCAGGCTCATCAACTCCACCAACCCCGACGCCAATGCATGGGCTGCCTTTGAGCGCAGAGAGGTCGGAACAGACGAGTTCTGTCGCCTCTTCGAGGCTGAGGCGGCCGCCCTTGGCCTGATGGTCGACGCCTCCCGGGTGCTGGCCGGCCTGCACGGAGATCTGAGGCCTGGAATGGTCGAGGCCCTGCGGCGCTGCTCAGAGGCGTTTCCCACGGCGCTGCTCACCAACAACGTCGAGCCCATGGCCGACGGCGAGATGCGGCCCGGTTTCGCCGACGTCGTCGCGCTGTTCGACGTGGTCGTGGAGTCCAGTGCGGTTGGCTGCCGCAAGCCCGAACAGCGCTTCTACGAGATCGCCTGTGAGCGCCTCGGCGTGCAGGCGACAGGGTGTGTCTTCCTCGACGACCTTGGCGTCAACCTCAAGCCGGCCCGAACCATGGGCATGACCACCATCAAGGTCGCAGATCCCGCAGCGGCGATCGGCGAGTTGTCAGCCGCCGTCGGGCTGGAACTGGCCTGAGCCCATCCGATGAAGCGGTACCGTCGGTACCGATGCGCATCGCCACCTGGAACGTCAACTCCCTGAAGGCACGACTCGGCAGGGTCGAGGCCTGGATCAGGGCCGTGCAACCCGACGTGCTCTGCATCCAGGAGACCAAGATGACCGACGAGGCGTTTCCGCACGCCGCCTTCGGGGCGCTCGGCTACGAGTCGGCACACCACGGTGAGGGCCGCTGGAACGGCGTGGCCGTGATCTCGAAGGTCGGCCTCGACGACGTCCGGGCCGGGTTCGCTGATGGTCGCGCCGACCCCGACCCCGACGCCCGAGTCATCTGGGCCACCTGTGGGGGAGTTCGGGTCGCATCCTGTTACGTGCCCAACGGCCGCGAGGTCGGCCACGACCACTACCACTACAAGCTGGACTGGCTGGGCCGCCTGCACGACGACCTCGTCGCCAACACCGACCCGACAGGCGACAAGATCGTCGTGGTGGGCGATTTCAACGTGGCCCCCGACGACCGTGATGTCTGGAGTCCGTCCGCATTCGAGGGCTCGACCCACGTGACCGGACCTGAGCGCGCAGCCATCGACCGCCTTGTCGGCCTCGGCCTGGTCGATGTATTCAGGGAGCGCTTCGACGACGCGGGCCTGCACTCGTGGTGGGACTACCGGGCAGGCGCCTTCTACAAGAAGCAGGGAATGCGCATCGACCTGATCATGGCCTCGCCACCCGCCGCCGAGGCCCTCGACTTCGTCCTCATAGACCGAAACGAACGCAAGGGCGAGAAACCCAGCGACCATGCGCCGGTCGTGGCCGACTTCTTCCTGGACTGAATGCCCGGGAACGTGGTACATCCATCACTGGCCCCATCGGACGACCTGATCCTGGAAGGCCTGCGCACGGTGTGCCTGGCTCTGCCGGGTGTTGAGGAGCGGGTGAACCACGGGATGCCGACGTTCGGCATTGTCGGTAGGCGGGCCTTCGCCAACCTCCATGAACACCAGGCCGACGGCAGGCCCACGATCTGGTTCAAGGCTGCGCCGGGGGTCCAGGACGAGCTCGTGGAACAGGAGCCGGATCGCTTCTTCGTTCCTCCCTACCTGGGTCCGCGTGGCTGGGTTGGCCTACGCCTCGATGTGGATCTCGACTGGGATGAGGTTGCCGGCGTGGTCGAGGAGGCATGGAGGCTGACCGCGCCCAAGAGGCTCATTGCAGAGTTGGATGGGTAGGTCCGCTCAGTCAAGGCCAGCTAGGACCTCGAGCAGGGCGTCGCCGTAGCGGTCGACCTTGACGGGTCCGATTCCGGGAACGGCCAGTAGTTCGGCCCGGGTGGTGGGCCGTAGCTCCAGCAGGGCCTCGAGGGTGGCATCGGTGAACACCACGAAGGCTGGCACGTTGGATGCCCTGGCGGTTGCGAGGCGCCATGCCTTGACCGCTGCCACGTCGGGGTTGTCAGGCAGTGCCGGGCGACGGGTGCGTGAGCGTGCAGCCCTCGCCTGACGGCTCTGGTCGCGGTGGTTCAGGGGCCTGTCAAGGCCGTCAATGGCGGCCCGGAGGTCGTCGAGCCATGGTGACGGCGACCTCTTGGATGTTCGGGTGCCGAAGGTGCGTTCGGCTGCCCAGGTGAGGTGCAGTGCCTCCTCGGCGCGGGTGAGACCCACGTAGAGGAGGCGGCGCTCCTCGGCAACGGACTCGGGGTCGCGTGCGTGGGCGATCGGCACGAGTCCCTTCTCGAGGCCGGCAATGTGCACGATCGGCCACTCCAGCCCCTTGGCGCCATGGAAGGTCGCCACCTCGACGGCATCGGTCGAGTCATCGATGCCCGTGCTGGCCTCTCTCCGTACCCATGCAGCGAACTCGGTGGCGGTGCCCGTGGAGTTGACGGCAAGGAACTCGTCGGCGAGGCGCCTCAACTCGGCGTAGGCGGCGTCCCGCTCGGTGTCGCGGGTGCCCGAAGAGGCTTCGTCGACCGGTTCGGTCTCAGTGGATTCGCCGGGGTCTGGGCCCAGGTCGGCCAACTCGTCGCCAGGCGGCCTGTTGCTCTGTTCCATGTCCCCAAGGACGGCCTTGACGTCGCCCCGGTCCAGGAGGGCGCTACCTGAACGGGTGCGGACCGGTATATCTGCCTTCTGCAGAGCGGTGGCGACCACCACGGCCTGGGCGTTGGTGCGTACCAGAACCGCCTGCTGCGACCATGGTCGGTCGACACCCCGCGAGTCGCGGGCCCTGCGGGCGATGGCGGCAGCCTCCTCGGCTGCACTGGGGTGGTTGGTGATCGTGGGGTTGGGGCCGCTCGGCCGGTTGGATTCCATCGGTTCGTGGCCGGACAGGGCCGCTGCTGCGGTGCGCAGGACCTGCGGGGTGCTCCGGTAGTTCTGACGGAGTTCCAGGACCGTGCCGTCGCGGAAGTGGGTGTCGAAACGGCGGAGGTGGTCGGCGTCGGCGCCGTTCCAGCCGTAGATGGCCTGGTCTGGGTCACCTACCACGCACAGGTCGTGGCGGCCACCCAGCCAGGCGTTGAGCAGTGCGAACTGCAGTGGGTTGACATCCTGGAACTCGTCGACGTAGAGGTGTCGGAAGCGCCACCGCTGGGCGTCGGCGAACCTCTTGTCGCCCTTGAGGGCCCTTCGGCACTCGTTCAACAGGTCGTCGAAGTCGACCTGGTTCCTCTTCTTCTTCTGGGTCTCGTATTCGTCGAAGATTCGGGCCATCACCGTGAGGGGGAGCGGTGGGTGCCGGCCGGCTTCCTCGGCTCCGGCGGCGTAGGTCTCGGGGATGAAGCGTCGGGCCTTGGCCCACTCGATCTCACCGATGACATCGAGTACGTCGGTGCTGCGCCGGTCGCGGGGGAGCAGCGATGTGACCAGGAGGAACTTGCGGTCAAGCAGTTCGGGTTCGGGCATGTCGTTGTCACGCCACAAGGTGCGCAGTTGGGCGTAGGCGACCGAGTGGAATGTGCCGGCGGCCACCTGATCGCGAAGACCCAGGACACGCAGCCTGGACCGGAGCTCTGCGGCAGCCTTGCGGGTGAAGGTGAGGGCCAGGACGCGCCGGGGGTCGCTGAGGCCGGTGAGGGAACGCCAGGCGATACGACGGGTCAGTACCCGTGTCTTTCCCGAGCCTGCACCGGCGTGGATTGCGAGGGGAATGGCGTCGGTCGTGACAGCGTCTGCCTGCGCCTCGTTGAGGCCGTGCAGCAGGGCGTCGGCTGCAGCTGAGGTCTCGGGCTTGTCGGTCGTCATGATGAGCTCCGACGTGGGTGGAGACCCGGGTGAGGACATGTCCGCACCCTACCCACGGGATGTGCCGGCTTTCCCCGGCCACAGCCGAGCCCCGCCACAGCCGTACCCATGGGCCGCCGTCAGCCGGGCACCCGCTCCATCGGTACGTGGGGGAGCCCCTCGTCGTCGAAGTCGGGCCCGGTCCGCTCGTAGCCCAGCGACCGGTACCAGGCCTCGAGGTGGACCTGGGCGTGGAGGGTTATGCGCCCCGGTGTCGACCTGTGGACGTGTTCGATCAGCTTCCCGGCGAGCCCCTCTCCGCGGTGCGCCTGATCGGTGACGACCCTGCCGATCCGGTGGCTGCCGTCGCCCTCGGCCAGGAGCCGCAGGTAGGTGGCAATGCCTCCCCCCGGTTCGTCGACGAAGACGTGTCGGGTGCCGTCCTCGGAGTCGCGTCCGTCGGGATCGGTGTAGACGACGTCCTGTTCAACCACGAACACAACCGCCCGCAGTTGCATGATCGAGTAGAGGGTCGACGTGTCCAGTTCGGCGAACCGGCGGTCGTGGATGGTCGTCACACCGGTGACGGTACCCGCCACCGGTGTGACGAAGGCCCGCCCGGCTTGCCCGGAGGCCACTGGCATCCGATGATGGCTGTATGAGCATCGCCGAACTGCCCACCGGGATGGACATCTGCTTCGAGTCGTTCGGCGATGTCGATGCCCCCACGATCCTGTTGATGCACGGCCTCGGCAGCCAGATGCTGTTGTGGGAGGAGGGCTTCTGCGAGGGCCTGGCCGCCACCGGCTTCAGGGTTGTGCGCTACGACCACCGTGACAGCGGGCTTTCCACGATGCTCGATTGCGGTGCGTCGTACACCCTCTCGGACATGGCCGACGACGCCGTCGGGTTGCTCGACCACCTGGGCGTTGACCGTGCGCACATCGTGGGCTTCTCCCTGGGGGGGATGATCGCCCAGACCTTCGCCATCGAGCACCCGGACCGGGCCCACAGCCTGGTCTCGATGGGTTCCAACACGGGCAACCCTGACTTCGGAAGGCCCACAGGCGAGGTGCTCGTCGCCCTGGTGGCGCCCGCACCGGACGACCCGGCGGAGCGGGCCGCGAAGGACCTGGTCGACCGTCGCCTCTGGGCGAGCCCCGAGTGGCACGACGACGACCACGCCCTGGCGACGTTCGCCCGGTACGCGGCCCGGTCTGTGCAGCCACCTGGTGCCTTTGATCGCCAGTTCGCCGCCGGCGCAGGCAACAGGGAGGAGGCCCTCGGTGTCCTGGGCGTGCCGACACGTGTGGTCCACGGAACCGCCGACACACTCCTGCCCATGAGCGGCGGCGAGAGGACGGCAGCGATCGTGCCCGGTGCCGATCTCGTGTTGATAGAGGGCTGGGGCCATGACCTGCCGCCGGGATCATGGCCACACCTGATCGAGGCCATCTCCGCCCACGCGCTCAGGGTCGGTGCAGGAGTACCTGGTGGTACGGGAACGGGAGGTACTGATGGGGGCTCTTGACGGTGTCAGGGTGGTGGAACTGGCTGGAATCGGGCCCGGCCCGTTCTGCGGGATGATGCTCTCGGACATGGGGGCCGATGTCATCCGAATCGACCGTGCCGGTTCGGTTCGGGGTGGTGACCCGGCCGAGCCTCCGGTGATGGTCAACGACCGGGGACGACGCAGCGTGGGCGTCGACCTCAAGTCGACCGAGGGCCTCGAGGTCGTCATGCGTCTCGTCGAGGGTGCCGAGATGGTCTTTGAGGGCTTTCGCCCCGGGGTGGCCGAGCGGCTGGGAGTCGGGCCTGAGGACTGCATGGCCCGTAACCCGGCCGTCGTGTACGGGCGAATGACCGGATGGGGCCAGGAGGGCCCCTACTCGCACGCGGCAGGTCATGACATCAACTACATAGCCCTCGCCGGTGCGCTGGCCCACATGGGCAGGGACGACTCGGGACCCGTGCCACCGCTCAACCTGGTAGGCGACTTCGGCGGTGGTGGCATGTACCTGGCATTCGGCATGGTGTGTGCCCTGGTGGAGGCCCGTACCTCCGGCGAGGGGCAGGTTGTCGACGCGGCAATGGTCGATGGGGCTGCCAGCCTCATGGGCATGTTCCACGGGATGATGGCCACGGGATTCTGGGATCCGGATCGCGGCTCCAACATGCTCGACACGGGCGCCCACTTCTACGACGTCTACGAGTGCTCCGACGGGGGCTGGATCTCGATCGGTTCCATCGAGCCGCAGTTCTACGCCGAGTTGATCGAGAAGCTGGGTCTTGATCCCGAGGTGTTCGCCGGTCAGCACGACCGGTCACGCTGGCCCGACCTGAAGCGCAGGGTGGCTGAGGTCGTGGCAACCCGGACCCGCGACGAATGGGATGAGATTCTAGAGGGAAGCGATGTCTGCTACGCACCGGTGCTCAGCGCCCATGAGGCCACCGAGCACCCACACAACGTCGAGCGCGGCACGTTCGTCAAGGTGGCAGGGCTGGTTCAGCCCGGGCCGGCACCGAGGCTGAGCCGCACGCCCGGCGAGGTTCGTCACCCGCCGGCCCACCCGGGCCAGCACACCGACGAGGTCCTGTCCATGGCCGGCTACGACGCCGGTGAGATCGCGACCCTGCGGTCGTCGGGGGCGGTGGCCTGATGTCCTACCCGACAGTGTCAACCCTCGCCAGCCTGCGCGACATCCACGAGGGCATGGCGTGGATGATGGTGATCGGAAACGGCATGGCCGGCGCCTGGGCGCTCGCAGCCCACCGTGTCGATGTCCTGCGCGGCCGGGCGCTGTGGTGGTTCGTAGCCCTGGTGCAGTTGTCGATCGTGGGTCAGGTCACGATCGGGGTGGGCCTGGTGGCGGGCCAGGGGATCGACCCGCCGCAGTTCCACCTGTTCTACGGGTTCGTGGCATTCATCACCGTGGGAATCGTGTACAGCTACCGCCAGAGCATGCGGGCCCACCGCTACCTGCTCTACGGCTTCGCAGGCCTGTTCCTGATGGGGCTGGGAATTCGGGCAATGCTCGTCGGGACGGGCTGAGAGCCACTCAGGTGGAGAGTCGCCTTCGCAGGTCGGCCAACTGACTCTGCAGCTCTTCGGGGAGCCTCTCGCCAACGCGGGCGTAGTGCTGTTCGATCAGGTCGGCCTCGTCCTGCCATGCATCGTCGTCGACGGCCAGCAGGGCGGCCATGTCATCGTCGGTCAGGTTCAGGCCGTCGCGGTCAATGGAGTTGGGGCCGGGTGCCAGGCCGATGGCGTTCGGTTCGGCTTCTGCGGTTCCGTCGAGCCTCTCCATCACCCACTTCAGGATCCTGGAGTTGTCGCCGAAGCCGGGCCACATGAAGCCTCCGTCGGCGTCCTTGCGGAACCAGTTCACCCAGTACATGCGGGGCAGTTTCTCGGGGTCGGCACCGGCCCCCATCTCCAGCCAGTGGGCGAAGTAGTCGCCGACGTTGTAGCCGATGAAGGGGAGCATGGCGAACGGGTCGAAGCGCACCTCGCCAACGGTTCCGGCGGCGGCGGCGGTCTTTTCGGAACTCATGATCGAGCCGAAGAAGACCCCGTGTTCCCAACTGTGTGCCTCGGTTACGAGCGGCACGTTGGTGGCCCTGCGGCCACCGAACAGGATCGCCGAGATCGGAACCCCGGCGGGGTCCTCCCACTCGGGGGCGATCGATGGGCACTGTGATGCGGGTGCGGTGAACCTGGCGTTGGGGTGGGCGGCCGGTGTGTCGCTATCGGGGGTCCAGTGCTCGCCCCTCCAGTCGGTCAACTCGGAGGGAGGCTCGTCGGTCATGCTCTCCCACCAGACGTCGCCGTCAGGGGTGGCGGCCACGTTCGTGTAGATGCAGTTGCCCCAGAGGGTCCTCATGGCGTTGGCGTTGGTCCTGAGCGAGGTACCGGGTGCCACGCCGAAGAACCCTGCTTCGGGGTTGATGGCGTAGAGGCGGCCGTCGTCGCCGAACTTCATCCATGCGATGTCGTCACCGACCGTCTCCACGGTCCAGCCCGGGAGGGTCGGTACGAGCATGGCCATGTTGGTCTTGCCGCAGGCCGAGGGGAAGGCAGCGGCTATGTAGCGCTTCTCACCGCCGGGAGGTGTGATTCCGAGGATGAGCATGTGTTCGGCCAGCCAGCCGCCGTCGCGGGCCATGGTGGAGGCGATGCGCAGGGCGAAGCACTTCTTCCCGAGGAGGGCGTTGCCGCCGTAACCCGAGCCGTAGGACCAGATCTCCCTGGTCTCGGGGAAGTGGGAGATGTACTTGTTGTCGGCATCACACGGCCAGGGGACTTCGTGGGCTCCGTTGGCCAGGGGATAGCCGACCGAGTGAACGCAGGGAACGAACGGGTCCTCGCCGAGGACGTCGAGGACCGCCTGGCCCATGCGGGTCATGATCCTCATGTTCACCGCCACGTACGGCGAGTCGGTCAACTGCACGCCAATGTGGGCGATTGGTGAGCCCAGAGGCCCCATGCTGAACGGGACCACGTACATGGTGCGGCCCCGCATGGCGCCTGCGTACAACCCCAGCATCTCGGTCTTCAACTCGTTGGGGTCACGCCAGTTGTTCGTGGGGCCGGCGTCTCCGGGGTCGGTGGTGGAGATGTAGGTGCGGTCTTCGACCCTCGCCACATCGGCCGGGTCGGACAGGGCCAGGTAGCTGTTCTCCCTGAGGTCGTCGTTGAGGCGCTGGAATGTGCCCGCCCCGACAAGTTCGGCGGCCAGCCGGTCGTACTCGGCCTCGGAGCCGTCGCACCAGTGGATCTGGTCGGGAGTAAGGATCTCCCGCCAGTGGGAGACCCAGTCGATCAACTGCTGATTGCCGGTCGGTGCCATGCAACCCCATTGCTATAGGGATGCCGCGGTAATTGCCACACGATCAGGTGTGACATCTGTCCGTGGGCAGAGAGGTCAGATGGCGTTCAGGAAAGGTCAGGGGTCCCCATGTCGACCTCGGAACCGAGGGACAGCCCGCTGGCACGACCGTCTTCATCGAGGTCGAACACGACCCGCTGCCCCTGTCGGAGCATTCGGAAGATGGAGCCCTCAATGGCGTCGTCGGCCAGGTCGAACTCGGTCAGGTCCGATTCACGGACCACGATGCCGTCGCCGGTGCCGGGGTCGTAGGACTTGATCACACCCTGCACAGCGTCTCCCGTACTTGCCGGTGGACGGGTCAGGCCCGGTCGGTCGACTTGTGCACGGCCTTGGTGACCTTGCCGGCTTTTATGCAGCCGGTACAGACGTCGATCCGCCGGGTGGTCTTGCCGACCACCGCACGTACGCGCTGGATGTTTGGGTTCCAGCGACGGTTGGTCCGTCGATGGGAGTGGCTCAGGGACTTGCCGAACCAGGGCTTCTTGCCGCAGATCTCACAGACGGACGCCATCACACACCTTGGTTTTTGTTGTACGGACAGTCGGCTATTTGTTTGGCCGATTGGACCGGTTATCGAACCGTGAAAGCGTACGGCCGGACACCCCGTGTCTCCAACCCTCGACTGTGGTGGGTCGCCGGGTTGGACTACCTCCACCATGGCGTTGGTTACGCTCGCGGATTGTGACGCTCACATCACTTGACGCCGTCGCTCTGTGTTCGGCGATGAATGGCTTCGCCGGGGCACTGTCAGGCCACCGCGAGGTCCTGAACCTCCTGAACGTGTATCCGGTTCCCGACGGCGACACGGGTACCAACATGTACATGACCGTCGAGTCGGTCATCTCCGGGCTGGATGCGCTCGAAGGCGGTTCGGACATGGTCGCCGTCACCGGCGCCATCTCGCACGGATCCCTCATGGGTGCCCGCGGTAACTCCGGTGTCATCCTCTCCCAGGTCCTGCGCGGCCTCATGGAGGTGATGGCCGCTTCCGGCAGCGAAGATGGAACGGTTGACGGCCGCGTGCTGGCCGACGGGCTGGCCAGTGCCTCGGCCGCCGCATACGCAGCGGTGATGCGGCCCGTCGAGGGAACCATCCTGACCGTGGTCCGCGAGTCATCGGCTGCGGCCCTCGGCGCAGCCGAGGAGGGCGGAGACCTCCTCGCAGTCGCCGAGGCGGCACGCACTGCCGGTGGCGAGGCTCTGGAGCGGACACCCGAACTCCTTCCGGTGCTGGCCGAGGCCGGTGTGGTCGATGCTGGCGGTAGTGGCTATCTGCTCCTGCTAGACGCGTTCTTGACGGTAGTCGACGGCCGACCGCTACCTGAACCGCCGGAGGTCTCAGGTCCGGTGGTCGGGCGGGCGGGCGATGCCCACCCGCCCGGACAGGATGGCACCCGGTACGAGGTCATGTACTTCCTGGATGCCCCTGACGACGAGGTTCCGGGCTTCAAGGAGGCATGGGACTCACTCGGTGACTCGATCGTGGTCGTGGGTGGCGACGGAATCTGGAACTGCCACGTCCATACCGACGACATCGGAGCGGCCATCGAGGCCGGGATCGCGGTTGGACGGCCCCACCGGATAAGGGTCACCGACCTCTACGAGGAGGTTGAGGAACAGGCGTGGGTCCGCGACCACATCGACCACGACTGGCCTGTCGATCCCGTCGACTGTGCCGTCGTTGCCGTGGCGAACGGCGATGGACTCCGTCAGATCTTCAGGTCCCTGGGGGTGCGCAGGGTGGTCCTCGGTGGCCAGTCGATGAACCCGTCCACCACCGATCTGCTTGAAGCGGTCGAAGCCGTACCGGCCGACGAGGTCGTGATACTCCCCAACAACGGAAACATCATTCCCGTCGCCGAGCAGGTCGACGGCCAGACGGCCAAGACCGTGAGGGTCGTGCCGACCCGCGGAGTAACAGAAGGGTTCGCATCGCTGCTCGAGTACGACCCGTGCGGCACCGCCGAGGGCAATACCGCGGCGATGGCTGCGGCGGCGTCAGCGGTGCTGGCCGGAGAGGTCACCGTGGCCGTACGCGATGCCGCAAGCGACGTCGGCGCCATCAGCGAGGGAGACCACCTGGGCCTCTCAGGTGGAAGGGTGAGGGTCATCGCCGACTCCCTCTTCGCTGTCACGACCCGGCTCTTTGACACCGTGGTGACCGACGAGCATGAGTTGGTCACCCTCATCGAGGGTGCCGACGCCGACGAGGCCACCACGGTTGCCATCGTCTCCTGGCTCGAGGCTGAACACCCCGGCCTAGAGGTCGAGACCCATGTCGGGGGACAACCCCTCTACCCCTACTACCTGGGAATCGAGTAGGGGCAGCAGGCGTGGCCGGCGACGGCGTAACCCTCAGGGAACTGGACGACCGGCCCGTCACGGACCTGAACGGTGTGGGCGACAAGAGGGCAGCGGCCCTGGCGAAGGTCGACGTGCACACGGTGCTGGACATGCTCTGCTACTACCCGCGCAGATACCTGGACAGGAGCCGTGAGGCGACGATCTCGGCCCTCCCGGCGGGCCAGGAGGGGATGGTCCTTGTGCGGGTCACCTCCGTGACGGCGCGCCGAACCCGGAACCGCCGGTCGCTGGTCGAGGTCAGGGTCGAGGACGATACCGGCTCGCTTGGCCTGACCTTCTTCAACCAGGCGTGGAGGGAGAGACAGCTGTCGGTCGGAACCGAGGCGGTGGTGTTCGGAAAGGTCGACCAGTACCAGGGTCGTAACCAGATGACGAACCCGCTGGTCGACCTGGTGGGTGACCGCACGGGCAGGATCGTCGCCGTCTACCCGCAGTCCGAGGCGGCCGGCCTCCACACCTGGGAGTTCGACTCCATGGCCGCAGAGGCCCTCCGGAGGGTGACCACGGGCCGTGGGTTCGCCGACCCGGTACCAGCCGGGATCCGTGACACCTACCGCCTCGTCGGTCGCTCAGAGGCCTTCAGCGGCATCCACCGGCCGGGCTCCATGAAAGAGGTGTCCGAGGCCAGGCGCCGCCTGGTGTTCGACGAACTGCTGCGCATCCAACTTGAGCTGGTCCAACGGAAGGTCGAGCTGGAGCGCACCACGAGGGGGATCGCCCACAGCGTCGACGGTGACCTTGTCGGGGCGTTCCACGGGGCCCTCGGGTTCCCCCTGACGGGCGCCCAGACCCGGACAATCGACGAGATCGGGGTCGACCTCGTTGAGCCACACCCCATGCACAGACTCCTCCAGGGAGACGTCGGGTCAGGAAAGACCGTCGTCGCAGTCACCGCAATGCTGGCTGCGGTGCAGGGTGGTCACCAGGGAGCGCTGATGGCCCCAACGGGGGTGCTTGCCGAGCAGCACCACCTGGGCGTGGCGGAACTGCTCGGAGACCTTACGGTCCCAGACCCGTCGACCCTTCTGGGGAATCGACCCCTCAGGGTGGACCTGCTAACCGGTCGCACACCGGCCCCTGAGCGGAGGCGTATCACCGCAGAACTCTCAGAAGGCCGTGTGGATATCCTCATTGGTACGCATGCGCTCATCCAGGAGGGCGTCGAGTTCAACTCCCTTGGCGTCGTCGTGATAGATGAACAGCACAAGTTCGGTGTGGAACAACGTGCGGCGCTACGCGAGAAGAACGAGGACGCAACGGTTCCCGACGTCCTCGTCATGACGGCCACGCCCATTCCGAGGACGGCTGCCATGACCGTCTACGGCGACCTCGACGTGTCCGTGCTCGACGAGATGCCACCCGGGCGGACACCGATCGCAACCTCCTGGGTGGAAGATGCCGACGAGGACGTCTGGCAGGCGGTCAGGTCCGAGGTGGCGGCCGGGCGACAGGCCTACGTGGTGTGTCCCCTGATCGAGGAGTCCGAGAGCCTCGAGGTCCGATCAGCTGAGGAGACCCTGGCGGAACTGTCCGCCGGACCTCTAGCAGACCTGCGGCTGGGCCTGCTCCACGGACGTGTCGGCCAGGCTGAACGCGAAGAGGCGATGAGCCGGTTCCGCACTGGTGACATTGACGTGATGGTCGCCACCACGGTCATCGAGGTCGGCGTGGACGTACCGAACGCCACGGTCATGGTGGTGCTCGATGCAGCACGCTTCGGAATCGCACAGCTGCACCAGCTTCGGGGCCGGGTCGGCAGGGGAGCGGTCGCCAGCAGGTGCATCTTCGTAGGCGAGGCACCTACCCTCGATTCCGAGGAGCGTCTGAGGGCACTGGTACGCAGCACCGACGGCTTCGAGCTTGCTGAGGTCGACCTGGACCTGCGGGGTGAGGGAACGATCATGGGCGAACGACAAAAGGGCCGGAACGACCTGCGTCTGGCCTCGCTCCGCCGTGACCGGGAGTGGGTCGAGGCCGCCCGTGAGGTGGCGGTACGGCTCGTGGGCGACGGTGACGGGCTTGTGGCCCATCCCCATCTGGCAGACGAGGTGGCGTTGTTCCTGGGAGAGGCCGAGTCGGACTTCCTGCTCAAGTCCTGAACCCCGTGGGTCCTGGGGTTGCTACAGGTCGGGTTCGTCGTCATCGTCGGACATGACGATGTCCCAGCGGTCCATGCAGAGCTCGCACCTGTAGGCGACGGAGTCTCCCGGCTCCAGGTCGTGGTCCGGATGGCCGAGCAGATGGCACGTTCCGCCACAGTCGACACAGATGATGGTTGAAGGTGCTCTCACCGGCCGGACCGTAGCGGCCCGGCGCCACCGCCCACCATACTGAGACGATGGGGGTGCGTAGCCAATGAGGGTCGTGGCGGGAACCGCCGGAGGTCGCCGCCTGGCCGGTCCCACCGGGCCGGGGCTGCGTCCGACCAGCGACAGGGTCAGGGAGTCCATGTTCAACGCCCTCTACAGCCTCGGCGCCATCGAGGGGGCCGTGGTGCTCGACCTGTTCGCCGGAACCGGGGCCCTCGGAATCGAGGCAATGTCACGTGGAGCCGAACGGGCGGTATTCGTCGAGAACTCACGGTCCGGTGCCGACCTTGTCCTCCAGAACGTCACCACATGCGGCATGGAGGACCGGGCCGAGGTCGTCGTCGCCGACGGCACGTCATGGGTGCGGGCCAACCGGACGGAGTGGGACCTCGTGCTCCTTGATCCGCCCTACGGCTTCGACTCGTGGCCTGATCTCCTCGACTCGGTGGCGGGCGGTCCACCGGGGTCGGTGGTGGTCGTCGAGTCGAACCACGAAATCGACCCCGGCCCACGGTGGAATGTCGAGTCCACCCGTCGCCACGGGAGTACCGTGGTGATGCTGATGAGGCCAACCCCCGAAGCCAACCAACCAACCGACCCGACTGGGAGCCACCACAAGTGACCCGAGTCCTCTATCCCGGATCCTTCGACCCTGTCCACAACGGCCATGTCGAGATGGTCGAGACCTCGGCACGCCTGTTCGACGAGGTGGTTGTGGCAGCGCTGATCAACCCGTCCAAGGGCGATGGCCTGTTCGACCTCGACGAGCGCATGGACATGCTTGACGGTTGCTTCGACCACCTGCCCAACGTCTCGACCACCTCTTTCGACGGCCTCGTCGTCGACCTGGCTCGAGAGGTCGGTGCCGACTTCATCATCAAGGGCCTGCGGGCGGTGTCCGACTTCGAGAGCGAACTCCAGATGGCCCAGATGAACTCGGCGATCTCCGGGGTGGAGACGCTCTTCCTGCCCACGGCCTCCAGGCGGTCGTTCCTGGCATCGAGGCTCATCCGGGAGGTGGCGCGTCTGGGCGGCGACGTATCCACCATGGTCCCAGACTCCGTCTCCAGCCGCTTGGCGGGCCGGTCCGCGCCATGACCGACCAGCCGACTCCGGCGCCTCCTGCCTCCGAGGCCTTCCAGGCCCCGTCGGCCGTGTCGCCCGATCCGTACCGTCCGCCCCAGGTGGAGGCCATTCTCAGGCAGGCTCGCGAGGTCGTGGCGTCAGCCCGTCCGATGCCGTTGTCCACCTCGTCGATGATCAACAAGGACGAACTGTTGAACATGCTCGACGAGGCCGTGGTACGCCTCCCCGACGAACTCCGGGCCGCCCGTTGGCTACTCAAGGAACGCGAGGAGTTCCTGGCAAAGGTCCGCGGTGAGGGCGACGACATCCTCGAGTTGGCTAGGTCCAGGGCCGAGCGTCTCGTGCAGCGCACCGAGGTCGTAAGGACCGCGGAACAGCGTGCACGGCAACTGCTCGAGACAGCCCGCGAAGAGGCCCGCCGGATGCGTCGCGAGACCGAGGACTACTGCGACCAGAAGTTGGGTAGTTTCGAGACCCTTCTCACGAGCACCAGGGACGCCATCGCCAACGGTCGCCGGCGCCTGCAGGAGACTGTGCTCGACCGAGATCGCGAGAATCGTGAGGCCGAGGCCGCAGAGGAGGAGGCCGCCCGGTCCCGACCCACGTCGGTTTTCTTCGACCAGGACCAGGAACACGACGAGCCCGGCTGACGCCGGCATGATCACGACCACCTGGTGACAGTGCTGCCATGACCCGGGACCTCCTGTTTTCCCTCGATGCCCTTCGGCGGCGTCGCGATGTGGTCAGGGAGGTTGACCTCGAGGTCAACCTCGATGACCTGGCCGTCGGCAGCGTCGATGTGATCGACGGGCGTGTCGACCTCTCGCTGGCCATGGAGATCCGGGGAAGCGAGGTTGCGGTGACCGGCAGGCTGCGAGCCGACTGGATCGGAGAGTGTCGACGCTGCCTGGAATCCGTGTCGGGCCACCTCGACCTGGAGGTGGGCGAGGTGTACGTACCCGATCGGCCCGACAGCGAGGGGAACCTCCCTGACACCGGCGACGTCTACCTGCTGACCGGAGAGAGCCTGGACCTTGAACCGGTCGTGCGCGACGCCGTGCTCCTGGCCTTGCCCCTGTCGCCACTCTGCGGAGACGAATGTGAGGGCCCCGACACCGAACGCTTCCCCACAGGGATGTCGTCCGACGGTGGCAGACCCATGGATCCGAGGTGGGCTGTGCTCGACATCCTCCGAGAAGGTGCTGCCGGAGACGACGAGGATGCCCGCGAACCGCCAGTTGCACCGGAAGGTACACAGTGACCCCGGTCGCAGTCCCGGTTCCGGTGCGGGTTGTGTGGTCTCCCCGCTAGCCTTGCCGGGTCGTCAGGACAGCACCCTGCTCATCCTGATACCCAGTTCAGACCACCGATCACCACCGAGGAACCGACGATGGCCGTTCCCAAGAAGAAGACTTCGAAGGCCAAGGGCCGCAGTCGCAAGGCGGCCGCCTGGACCCTCAGCACCGCATCGCGTAGCGCCTGCGACCGGTGTGGCGCAACCAAGCGACCCCACCACGTGTGTGGTAACTGCGGCTGGTACGCAGGACGCCAGGCAGTTGAAGTCGACTGACCAGCACACGGTCATCCCCCTGTGTCCAATTATCTGACAACAGGGCCCTGATGCTCCCCATCGCCGTAGACGCCATGGGAGGCGACAACGCCCCGTCCGAGATCGTGGCCGGTGCCCGCCTCGCCGCCGACGAGGGCACTCCCGTCCTGCTGGTGGGTCGTTCCGACGAAATGGGCGACACGGGTGACCTGCCGGTCATCGAGGCATCCGAGGTCATCGCCATGGACGCCGAAGCGGGCTCCAGCGTCCGCCGCATGAAGGACTCCTCGCTCGTCCGGGCCGCCGAGGCGGTTCGTGACGGTGCAGCTTCGGCCATGGTCAGCGCCGGAAACACAGGTGCGACAATGGCAAGCGCCCTGCTCCGGATGGGTCGCATCAGCGGGGTCTCCCGGCCCGCCATCGCCACCCTTCTACCGGCTCCCGGCACGACACCGACGGTGCTCCTGGACGCCGGAGCCAACTCCGAGTGCAACCCCGAATGGCTGGTTCAGTTCGGCCAGATGGGAGCCGTGTTCGCAAGGGACCGCCTCGGCATTGCCGAACCCCGCGTTGCACTGCTTTCCATCGGCGAAGAGGCGGGCAAGGGCAACCCGCTCGTGAAGGAGGCCTACAAGGCCCTCGACGAGGCCGAGTTCAGGCAGGGCGCCTTCATCGGCAACGTCGAGGGCAGGGACCTGCTCACCGACGCCGCCGACGTGGTGGTCACCGACGGGTTCACTGGCAACGTGGCACTCAAGGCACTTGAGGGAAGCATGAAGACCCTCATCGGCGCCCTGCTCACGAGCATGACAGCCCGGCCTGAGGCCGCTGAGGCCGCTGACGTCCTTGCGCCCGAGTTGGACGCCCTCTACAGACAGTTCCACCCCGACACATATGGTGGGGCGATGCTCCTCGGCGTGCGGGGCGTTTGCATCATCAGCCACGGCTCCACGGGGGCGACGGCGATGAAGAACGCCATCGGAATTGCCGCCGAGATGGCCGAGGCCGGGGTGGTCGACCACCTTGCGGCGGCGGTGGCCGGCACGGGCTGAGGCCAGCACGACAACCCAGCTTATTTGGTACTATTTCGTGCTATTTGAGCCAATGCTCATCAGCATGCGTATCCGCTAGGATTCGGGCGGTCGTTTACGCAGCAGATGGCGACAAGGAGCCTCAGGTGCCAGCAGAAACCCATGTCGAGGGTACCCCTATGGGGCGTGACGAGGTGTTCGGAATAATTCGGGAGCGGCTTGCCGACATCCTCGAGATCGAGCCGTCCGCCATCAGCGAGGGTGCATCGTTCGCCGATGACCTGAACGCCGACTCGCTGGCCCTCATAGAACTGGTCGAGGCCCTCGAAGAGGAGTTGGGCGAACGTTCGGTGGGCTTCCGCTTCGATGACGACGACCTCGACGACCTCAGGTCCGTACGTGACGCCGTCGACTATGTCGTCTCCCGCCTCGGCTGAGAACCTGGTCACCGACCACCCGACCAGCGAGCAGCCCGGTGAGGGCCTGGCCGCTGCTGCGCTCGATGCCTTCGAGGTCGCCCTCGGGCACCGGTTCGCAGACCCCGAACTCCTGGCGTCGGCGCTTACCCATCGCTCCTGGTGCGCTGAGTACGGTGGCGGGTCGAACGAACGCCTCGAGTTCCTCGGCGATGCTGTGCTTGGGCTCGCAGTCACCGAAACGGTGTTTCGCTCCCGACCCGACCACGACGAGGGAGACCTCGCAAAGATCAGGTCGGCGGTAGTAAGCGAGGACGCCCTGGCCGGTGCGGCACGCTCGATCGGTCTGGGTGGCGTACTGCTGCTGGGCCGTGGAGAGGTCGCCTCGGGAGGTCGCGACAAGTCCTCGATCCTGTGTGATGCCATGGAGGCGGTCGTCGGAGCCGTGTTCCTGGATGCCGGCCACGCCCGTTCCATCGAGGTTGTCCACGGCCTGCTGGCCGAACCGATCAGGGTCGCCTCACTCCACCCGGGGGACAACGACTACAAGACCCGCCTCCAGGAGATGGTGGCTCAGGGCTCCGGCGAGGTTCCCCGCTACCTCCTCACCTCCGAGGGCCCCGAACACGACACCAGGTTCCGGGCCGTCGTCAAGGTGGGTGACCTGACATTTGGCCCGGGCCACGGAACGTCCAAGAAGAGAGCCGAACAGGCGGCGGCGGAGATGGCCTACGGGTCCCTCGCCGATGGGCACATCCCGCCGAATGAATCAACCGAATCAACCGAATCAACCGGAGACAGGCCGTGACAGTCGCGTATGAGTTGCCCGAGATCGAGATCATCAGGCGCGACCTGGACCGCGATCTCAGCGGCCGCAAGGTCAAGTCCGCCGAAGCATCCTCGATGACGCTCCTTGGCCGGTACCACAACCGCAAGTCCTTCACCTCCGGGCTGGTGGGCCGAAAGTTGGACTCGGTCAAGCGGATCGGCCTGTACCTCGTCATTGGCCTCGACGGCGAGGATCTGCTGGTTGTCCAGATGGGGCCCGGATCATCGCTCAGACGCCACCCGGCCCGAGATGCCGTAGAACCCGGAACGGAACTGACCATCACGTTCACCCAGGGAGGCCAGATGCGCCTGGTCGATCCCGAAGGCGGCTCCGAGGCATTCGTGGTCGGCGCCGACGAGCTGATGACCGAGGTGCCGGACCTGGCGGCGCTGGGCATCGACACCGTCGGCGAGCCCATCCCGCTGAACGTGTTCGCCGGACAGGTTCTGGGGCGCGAAATGGAACTCAAGGCCCTGTTGACCGACGACTCGGTGATTGTCGGCCTGGGCGACATCTACAGCGACGAGGTGCTGTTCCACGCCGGCCTCCTCTACGACCGGGGGAGCGCCACGTTGTCGACCCAGGAGGTCCGCCGGCTCTACCGGGCCCTCATCGAGACGGTCCACGACGCAATCAAGTACCGGGGCACGAGCATCGAGTCCAGGCCGTTCGTCGACGTGTACGGCGAACCCGGCGACTTTGGAATTCACCTAGCGGTGTACGGGCGGGCCGGAGAGCTCAGCCCCAGGAGCCGGGCGCCGATCCAGCGCGTCAAGTTGAAGGGCCGCTGGGTCTACTACTGCGACACGCAGGTCTGAACTCCGCGGAGAGCGCGCCTCCAGCGCCCCCGGGCGCGCCTAATGTGGTCGGATGGGAAATGACACCGGTGTGATTCAGGCGCTGTAGGGTCTCGACGGTGTTCCTGAAGAGCCTCACCATCAAGGGTTTCAAGTCGTTTGCCGACTCGGTCATGCTCGACATGGAGCCCGGTGTCACGGTCGTTGTTGGCCCCAACGGCAGCGGAAAGTCAAACGTCGTCGACGCCATCGCGTGGGTGCTGGGTGCCCAGGCTCCCAGCGCCGTCAGATCCCAGAAGATGGATGACGTCATCTTCGCCGGCACCTCCACCAGGGCGGCTCTGGGCCGTGCCGAAGTGTCACTGACAATCGACAACGGTTCCGGCCTGCTGCCGGTCGAGTTCTCCGAGGTCACAATCAGCCGCACCCTGTTCCGAAGCGGCGACAGCGACTACGCGATCAACGGCGCCCCCTGCCGGCTGCTCGACATCCAGGAGATGCTCTCCGACGTCGGTGTCGGACGCCAGCAGCACGTCCTCATCTCTCAGGGTCAGATCGACGCAGTCCTGAACGCCCACCCCGAGGACCGTAGGGCGATCATCGAGGACGCCGCCGGCATCCTCAAGTACCGCAAGCGCAAGGAGAAAGCCGAGCGTCGCCTCCGCTCAACCGAAGCCAATGTGGACCGCCTCGGTGACCTGATGCGCGAGGTCCGGCGCCAGCTGCGCCCCCTCGAGAGGCAGGCCGATGCTGCCCGGCGTCACGGCGACCTCCTCGGCGAGCTCACGGCACTGCGGCTCCACCGCTTCGGACAGGAACTCGCCGGCCTGAGGCGACAGGCACGTGACGAGGCTGGCCGCAGGGCCGACCTGGCCGCCGACGAGGCCCGACAGGCGGCCTCGCTGAGCCGTCTCGACGCCGAGGTTGTCGTTGCCGAGACCGACCTTGCATCCCGCGGCGGAGACGACTTGGGCGACCGCCTGGCCCGCTATGAGGCACTACGCGAGCGCGGACGCGGCATGCGGGCCCTTCTTACCGAGAGGTTGCGTGGCATCGAGCGAGATCGTGGCCTGTTCGCGTCACGGCAGATCGTGGTGAGCTTCGAAGCCGAGTTGGCCCGTGCCGAGGTCGAGCTCGAGGCCCTCGACCTCGAAGCCGAGGCACTGGCCCCCGCGGCCGAACAACTGGCGGTCGCCGAGACAGAGCTCGCAGCCGACCGGGTCGCCTTCGAGATCGACTGGGCCGATGGAATCCCTGCACTCGGAGGCCACGCTGCCGAGGTGAGGGGAGAGCTGGGGGTACTACGGGCCGCCCTGGGGCACACGGTCGCCGAGCGTGAGCGCTTCGACATCCGACTCAGAGCCGCCGTCGAATCAGAGGAGGGCCTGAACGCCGAGTCCGAGAGGCTGCGCACCGACCTCTCGGCAGGCACCACCTCTGAGGAACCGCTGGTCGATGCGATGGCCGAGCTTGAGCGGCGGGCAGGTGACGCATCCCGAGACCGAAACGCCGCATGGGAGCGGGTAGTGACCGCCGAGGCCGACCTTCGAACCACGAGGGCCCGCGTCGAGGCCCTTGCCCTGGCTCTCGACGAGGCCCGGTGCCGAGCTGGTGCCGCCCACCTGTCCGAGGTCGACGGGGTGCTCGGAACCCTGCTCGACCTGGTCCAGGTTGACGAGGGCTACGAGGCTGCCTTTGAGGCCGCGGCGGGTGAGGCCCTCGACGCCGTGGTCGTCGACGGTGTCCAACGGGCACGTGAGGCTCTCGATGCCCTCAGGGCGGGACGGTTCTCCGCAGCCGTGCTCTCGCTCCATACCCACTCCGAGGGGTGTCCTACTCCCTGGTTCGGAGAACCCGTGCGCCCCCATGTCCACGCCCGCGAACCCGGCGTCGAGAGCCTGCTCGACAGCCTCCTCGGACATGCGGTAATCGTGTCCGGCGGCACCGGTGCAGCCATCGATGCTGCGCTGGACCACCCAGAGGCCGTCGTCGTCACAACAGACGGAGACCGCTTCAGCCCGTCAGGCTGGCGTGTCGGCACCAGCGGTGGAGGCGCCACCGGGGCAGCCCTGGTAGAGGCCGAGTCCCGACTGGTCTCTGCTGAGCTGGCACAATCACAGGCAGCGGTCGCATTCGACAGCGCCGAACAGGTTGCCGCCGGCGTCGACGACGAGGTGGCACGTCGCTCACGCGAACTCGACGAGCACGACGACAGGTTCGCCACCGCCACAGAGTCGCTGCTACGGATTCGGGCCGAGCAGCGAAACCTGGGTGCCGAGACCGGAGCCCTGCGCAGCCGAATCGGCGAACTAGATCAGCGGCTCGCCGATGAGACCGCACGCGTCGCCGACCTCGAGACACGCCTGCCAGACCTCGAAGAGGCCGAGGAAGCCTCCGTTGAGGCCGGCCGACGGATGGCCTCCCTGCGCGGCGAACTCGAGGAACGTGCTGCCGAGGTCGGTGCCCGACGAACCGAACACGAGGTCCGGACTGCCGACGTGACCGGGCGGTCCGCAATGGCCCGCTCAAGGATCTCCGAGCTTGGCACCCGGCTCGAACGCCTCGCCGACGAGAGGGTCGAGGCAGCCGGCCGCCGCGACGACCTGGACCGCCGTGAGGCCGCCACCAACGGGTTGATAGGAGCTGTCGACGTACGTATGGCAACGGCTGACAAGCGCCTCGAGTCTCTGCGTGAGCACCGGCGCCTGCAGTCCGAGAGGGTCCGGAGCATCGCCGCCCGCCTGGATGAGCTTCGGAAGGACCGTTCTGCCGCAGAGACAGCGCTGCGATCAGCCCGTGAGAACCTCTCGAGGCTCGAGATCGAGAGGGCAGAGACACGCCTCCGCCTCGAGAACCTGACAGCCGCCATCAGGTCCGAGTTCGACATGGAACCCGACTCCGTCCTGGACTCGCCCTGCCCCGAACTGCCCGAGGGCGTGGGTGCCGGGGCCAGGATCGTCGAGTTGGAACGTGAGCTGAAGCTCATGGGGCCAATCAACCCCCTGGCCCTCGATGAGTTCGACTCTCTCGAGGAACGTCGGAGCTTCCTCCAGGAGCAGCTCGACGACATCAGAGCTACCCGCAAGGAACTCCGCAAGGTGATCCGGTCGGTCGACGAGGAGATCGTCAGCGTCTTCGGGGCGGCCTTCGCTGAGGTCTCAACCCACTTCACGGAGCTGTTCGATCAGCTCTTCCCGGGTGGCCAGGGACGTCTGCGGCTGATAAACCCCGACAACCTCCTCGAAACTGGCCTCGAGATCGAGGCACGCCCATCGGGCAAGAACGTCAAGAAACTCTCGCTCCTCTCCGGCGGCGAGAGGTCGCTCACCGCCCTGGCGTTCCTCTTCGCCGTGTTCCGCAGCCGGCCATCCCCGTTCTACGTGATGGACGAGGTGGAGGCCGCCCTCGACGATGTGAACCTGCACCGCTTCCTGGGGCTTGTCGACTGCTTTCGCGACGATGCCCAACTGCTCATCGTCAGCCACCAGAAGCGCACCATGGAGGCCGCCGACTGCCTCTACGGGGTCTCCATGGCCCCGGGTGGATCATCAAAGGTCGTGAGCGAGCGCATCGCCGCCAGCCGTGTGCTGAACCGCACCGGCGCCACCGTTGCCGGCTAAGGACAACACCGGCTACCGCCGCCTGACCGGGCCCACTGCGCCCGTCGGGGTACCGTCATGTCGTGCGCATTCTGCTCGTCGACGACGAGGCCGACCTGGTCGACGCCATCGCCCGCGGCCTGCGCCGCAACGGATACGCAGTCGACACGGCCCTGGACGGCGATGAGGCCCTCGCAAAGGCCACGTGGACCCCGTACGACCTGATCTGTCTCGACATCACAATGCCCGGCCTCGACGGCTTCGAGGTCTGCCGCTCGCTCCGCCAGAACCCACCCGAGGGTGTTGCACCCAGGATCTTGATGTTGACGGCCAGAGACACCGTCGAGGAGCGCATTCGCGGCCTCGACGTAGGTGCCGACGACTACCTGGTGAAGCCGTTCGCATTCGACGAGCTGGCTGCGAGGGTTCGCTCCCTCCTGCGTCGCGACCCTGGCCGGACGGGAGCAGTTCTCGAGGTCGGCGCCCTTCGTCTGGATACGGCCACCCACGGGGTGAAACGCGCTGACCGCCAGCTGGACCTGACGGCAAAGGAGTTCACACTGCTCCGCTACTTCATGTCGCGCCCCGGCGAGGTCGTGTCTCAGGAGGACCTCCTCGACCATGTCTGGGATGAGCATGCAGACCCCTTCACCAACACCGTCAGGGTTACCGTGGGGACACTCCGACGCAAGCTCTCGGTCGAGGGCGAGTCCAGCCTGATCGAAACGATCGTCGGTAGCGGATACCGGCTGGTCGAGGGCGGAGCAGGCTCGTGAAACCGGTCGCGGGTTCCGGCCTCAACACCCGCAAGTCGCACCGGTTGGGAAGCATCCGGACCCGTCTTGCCCTTCTCTATTCGATCCTGCTGTTTGGCCTGGCGGCGATCGTGGTCGGAAGCATCTACCTGAGCCTTTCACGGACCCTGTCCGATGAACCGGTGTCAAGAGATGCCAGGTACAGCGACATGATCGTCGATGCGGAGCCGGCCTCCGCTGATCCGGGAGGCGATAGTCGGCCTGTTGGTGGGCGGCTTGCGGCATTCGAAGAGGAGGTCAACCGGCGTGCCCTGGATCGCCTCCGGACCTATTCCGTGACTGCCGTGGCCGCCCTCTTCCTCGGAAGCCTCGCTGTCGGGTGGTACGTGGCGGGGCTGGTGCTGAGGCCGATCGGAAGGATCTCGTCAGTGGCTAGGGAGATCTCGGCTACCGACCTGTCACGCCGTATAGAACTCGGCGGTCCCGATGACGAATTACGCGACATGGCCGACACCTTCGACGAGATGCTCGGTCGCCTGGATGTCGCTTTCGAAAGCCAGCGGCGGTTCGTCCAGGAGGCCTCACACGAGCTCCGCAATCCGCTGGCGGTCCTCCGGGCAAACCTCGACGTGGTCATGGCTGATCCCGATGCCGACACCGATGACTTTCGTGCAGCAGGCGAGGTGGCCGGCAGGGCGGCCGCACGGATGTCGGCCCTCGTCGACGATCTCCTCCTCTACGCCCACCACGAACGGACCGACTCCAGGCGGGAACCAATCGACGCTTCGACGGTCGTTGTCGAGACGATCGAGGACTTCGGAGCCGCGGCCTCGGCCGATGGGGTCGCACTTCAACATGAGGTCGCCCACGAACTGCTTGTGGTCGGTGACCCGGTGGCGCTTCGGCGGGTCCTTGCAAACCTCCTCAGCAACGCAATACGCGTGTCGGACCCGGGCGGAAGGGTACGGGTAACAGCCGGTCAGGATTCCGAAATGGTCTGGATGTCGGTGCTTGACGACGGTCCCGGGTTGAGCCCCGAGGATCAGGAGCGGGTGTTCCAGCGGTTCTGGCGCGGTGACAGGGCCTCGGCCAGGGAGGCCGGGCGTTCAGGCCTAGGCTTGGCGATCGTTAGGCAGATCGCCGAGGCACATGGGGGTCAGGTGACCCTGCGCTCAACGGTTGGCGTTGGTTCGACCTTCACGATCTGGCTGCCGAGGTTCGTGGACTCCTGACACCCGGACGTCGGTTGTGTGGATGGCTGTGTGGGGGAAGGCTCGTGGGGCCTGGGATACTCCACCCGCGTAGTGGTTCTTCAACTAGCGGCCTAGGTTCTGGGTGTGGAAGACGAGAGCGGGACGGGCGAGCAGGAACCGGTGGTGCCTGAACAGGACCCAGACCCTGTTGATGGCGTGGCCCTGGTCGACAAGACGGATCTGATCGAGGAAACAGGTTCGGTCGAGGATCAGGCAGCCGGGTCGCGGAAGGCATCGATCCTGGGTCGGGCGCTTGGGGTGGTGGTGCTGGTAGCGACCCTGTTTGTCGGCGGGATTCTCACAGGCTGGATAGTTCGTGGCCCCGGATCCGGGGTGTTGGCCGTCCAGGTCTCCAGGGGCGGAGACGGTTCGGGGACCGAGACGGTCGTGGCGGCGCTGGTAGACGAACTCGTGGCGAGATCACAGGCCCTGACCCCCGGCGAGATCCGGGACCTGGTCGATCGCCTTATTGAAGAGTCCGGAGCCATGAGCAGGGCGGAGGTCGCTGTTCTGGTCGATGCCATGGTGTCCCAGTCGGCGAGTCAGTTCGCGGGCCTTTCCCCCGACGAGGTCCAGACGCTCGTGGAGGTCCTCATCGCAGAGTCGGCCGGCATGTCGGCCGCCGACACCGAGTCCCTCGTCGATCGCCTGTTCACCGACGCACGCGTCAGGGACGGTGGCCCGGAACCGGTCGTGGCAGTTGCCGAGGCGCTGACCCCGTCGGTGGTCCTCGTAACCGAACCCGACGTGGGCCAGGGGTCGGGCATTGCGCTCGACGACCTCGGACACGTGGTCACCAATGCCCATGTGGTGGGTGAGGCGATCGATGTCATCGTGACCCTTCCCAGCGGGAGGCGCGTAGATGCGACAGTGCTCGGAGCCGACATTCGCCGAGACGTCGCCGTCGTGCTGCTCTCCGAGACCGATGACAGCATCAGGCCCGCCGTGTTCGGCTCCAGCGACGACCTCAGGGTCGGCCAGACGGCCGTCGCCGTCGGAAGTCCCTTCGACCTGAACCGGACTGTCACCGCCGGCATCGTGAGTGCCCTCGGCCGGGTGGTGCCGTCCTACGGCTGCCAGATCGGAGGCGACGACAGCGCCCTCTGTGCAGGTGTTGCGATGATCCAGACCGACGCTCCGATCAACCCGGGCAACTCCGGCGGCCCCCTCGCCGACCGGAAGGGGCGCGTGATCGGCATGAACACGTCGATTCGGACAGATGGCTTCCTGACCGCCAACATCGGCGTTGGCTTCGCACTTCCGAGCGACACCGTCCTGTTGGTGGCCGAGCGACTCCTGGCCGGGGAGCCAGTGGGCACCGCATGGCTCGGAATCCGCGGCGAGTCACTGACCGACGGGCGGGCGGGTGCCTCGATCGTGGAGGTAACCGAGAGTTCGCCGGCCAGCATCGCCGGCCTGATGGCAGGCGATTTGATCGTGGGCTCCGACGGACAGCCAATCGATGCCATGGATGCCCTACGGGCCGATATCCAGTTGCGTCTGCCGGGCATGGAGGTGGTGCTCAAGTTCATGCGCGAGGGAGAGTTGCTCTCCACCGTCGTGGAACTGGGCGCCCTCGACGACTTCCTCAGCAGCGATGTGGCCACCGAGGAACAGGACCCTGGGTAGGTTCGACCAAAACGGCTGCACCGGTAGGCTGCGCCGGCCATGAGCCTCCGCTCCAGACTGGGTCGAGCCCGCAACGCCATTTCCGCACAGGTCCTGGGTGTCAGGTCCGCGTCCACGGTCGATGCCTCAACCTGGAATGCCCTCGAGGAGGCTCTCATCCTCGCTGACCTGGGCGTGTCTACAACGGCCGACGTCCTCACCGCTGTTCGTCAGCGGGCCGACGCCGAGGCGGTCGACGAATCCGCCATCGTGCTCGACCTTCTGAGGGCGGAGTTCGTCGAACGCCTGGGTGCAGTTGATCGGAGCCTGGCCCGTGGTGGACATCCGGCTGTCTGGTTGTTCGTCGGCGTAAACGGGGTCGGCAAGACGACCACCGTCGGCAAGCTGGCCCACATGGAGGTCCAGGCGGGGACAAGCGTCGTGCTTGCCGCCGGAGACACCTTCCGGGCCGCTGCAGTCGACCAGTTGGCCCTGTGGGGCGACAAGGTGGGAGCACCGGTTGTCAGAGGCGCCGAGGGCGCTGATCCCAGCTCCGTCATCTTCGACGCCGTGGAGCACGCCGCCGCTGTCGGAGCCGACCTCGTGCTGGCCGACACGGCCGGGCGAGTCCACACCAGGGGAAACCTGATGGATGAGCTGAGCAAGGTCAGGAGGGTGGCCGAAAAGGGAGCTGGCACGGTCACCGAGACCCTGCTGGTGATTGATTCCACAACCGGACAGAACGGCCTCATTCAGGCCCGACGGTTCACCCAGGCAGCCGATGTCACCGGTGTGGTGCTCACCAAACTGGATGGATCCGCCCGCGGCGGAATCGTCGTTGCAGTTCAGGAGGAGTTGGGCATCCCGGTCAAGATGGTCGGTGTCGGGGAGGGACCCGACGACCTCATCGAGTTCGACCCCGTTGAGTTCGTGGATGCCCTGTTCGAACTCGACAGTGACGTGGAGGCGTGAAGTGTTCGAGGGGCTGACCAGCCGATTTGAGGGCATCCTCCGCCGTGCCAGGAGCCGGGGGCGGTTGGGCCCCAAAGAGGTCGAGGACCTCCTACGTGAAATCAGGCTGGCACTGCTGGAAGCTGACGTCCACCTTGACGTCGTCCGCATCTTCCTTGAGAGGATCAGGGAGAGGGCTCTCGGTACTGAGCTGAGTGGGGTGTTGAACCCCGGGCAACAGGTCGTCAAGATCGTCCTCGAGGAACTCACCCTCATTCTCGGCGGCGAGACGATGAAGTTCACATACGCAGCGAAGCCGCCGACGGTGGTGCTCCTTGCGGGGCTCCAGGGGTCCGGCAAGACGACTACCGCCGCCAAGCTGGCCCGCTGGTTCAAGTCCAGGGGACGCAACCCGATGCTGGTCGGAGTCGACCTTCAGCGACCTGCGGCCGTCGCCCAGTTGGAGACACTCGGAGAGCGGATCGGAGTGCCGGTCTTCAGTCGACCCACAGATCCGGTTGCAGTGGTTGTGGCGGGCCGGGCTGAGGCTTCCCGCCTTGGTCGTGACGTGGTGATCCTCGATACGGCGGGACGCCTCGCGATCGACGATGAGTTGATGGAGGAGATCAGCGGAATCTCAGCAGCGGTGCAACCGGACCACACGCTGCTCGTGGTGGATTCAATGATGGGCCAGGATGCCGTGAACGTGGCCACAGCGTTCCACGAACGCCTGAACCTTGATGCGGTGGTCCTGAGCAAGCTCGACGGTGACGCCCGAGGAGGTGCCGCACTCTCGGTCCGTGAAGTGGTCGGCTGCCCCATCGCCTTCGCCTCGACAGGCGAGGGCCTGTCGGACCTTGACCTATTCCACCCGCACCGGATGGCCAGCCGGATCCTCGGAATGGGCGACGTCGAGACCCTCATCGAGCAGGTCGAGACAACCTACGACAGGGAACAGGCCGAGAATGCTGCCGCCCGGATGCTCGAGGGTCGCTTCACCCTCGACGACTTCCTCGAACAGATCCATCAACTCCGCCGGATGGGGCCACTCAGCTCCGTCATGAAGATGGTCCCGGGAATGTCTCAGCAGATGGCCGGTGTCGACGAGGCACTGGACGAGGGCCGAATCGATCGCCTCGAGGGCATTATCAACTCGATGACACCTGCCGAGAGGATCGATCCAGGATTGATCGACGGTTCCCGCCGGCTGCGGATCGCAACCGGCAGTGGAACCCAGCCGTCAGACGTGACCCAGCTCGTTAGGCAGTTCCGGGAAATGCACAAGATGATGAAGAAGATGGGTGGCAGGGGACCCGGTGGCCGCTCGTCAAAGCGCAGGGGAAAAGGCCGCAGGGGCGGGCGGCCTCCCATGGCAGAACCAACCGGATCAGACAGGTCGGTCACCAAGGGCCTCTCGCTTCCGGGCCTCGGCGACGCCACTGAGGGCACTGGACCGGACCTTCCGGGGCCCTGGCCGCTGGACTGAGGCCACCGGATCGGACCGTCCCGTGACCCTTGTCTTCCCTTGGAGGCTGGAAAACCGATCTGGTCGCGGCAGACTGTTCCAACCGATCGGGTGCACCATCGTCGCACCCGGACCTGTTCCGCCAGACCGGTGCGGAACCGGGACCAGAACAAGCCAGAAGAGAGTGGTGTCGAAGTGGCAGTAAAGCTCCGCCTGATGAGGATGGGCAAGAAGAAGCAACCGACCTACCGGGTGGTGGCGGCCGACTCGCGTAAGGCGCGTAACGGCCGGTTCATTGAGGTGCTCGGTTTCTACGATCCGCGACGTGATCCGTCAGTTATCGAGATCGACAACGACAAGGCGGTCGGTTGGCTCCAGAACGGTGCACAGCCGACCGAGCGTGTCGAGAAGTTGTTGAAGATCACAGGTGCGTGGGAGTCCTTCACAGGAGAGGCCTTTGAGGCCGTGGTCCCCGCCCCGGTGACTCCGGTCGAGGAGCCGGTAGCTGAAGAGGCGCCAGCGGAAGAACCTGCAGCCGAGGAGCCGGTAGCTGAAGAGGCGCCAGCGGAAGAACCTGCAGCCGAGGAGCCGGTAGCTGAAGAGGCGCCAGCGGAAGAACCTGTCGAGACCGCTGCTGACGAAGACGAGGAGGCATAGCCATGGCCGTTGAAGCCCCAACCGCAGAAGATGTCCTTGAGTTCCTGATCAAGTCCATCGTCGAGGATCCCGATGCCGTAAGCATCTCGACCTCAGGTGACTCGCGTTGCGTGTTCTCCGTGACCGTCGGCGACGGCGACATGGGCCGTGTGATCGGCAAGCGGGGCCGCGTGGCCAACGCCATCCGCACCATCGTTCGGGCCGCCGCAGTCAGCGACGACGCCGAGATAGACGTCGATTTCGTCGACTGACCGGGACCGGTCAGACCGGACCATGTCACAACGACCAGATTCCGTTGATCCGGTCATGCTTGAGGTCGGCCGCATCGACCGGCCCCATGGCCTCGGTGGTGAGGTCGTCGTGACACTCCTGAGCACCCGACCCGAACGCCTTGCGCCAGGGTCACGCCTTTCCACCGAACGTGGGCCTCTCACGGTCCGCACCAGCCGACCCCACCAGCACCGGTTCCTTGTCCGCTTCGACGAGGTGCCCGACTGCGAGTCCGCCGAGCAGTGGCGGAGCGTGCTGCTCACTGCCGAGCCAATCGAGGAACCCGATGATGGAACCCTCTGGGCACACCAGTTGATAGGTGCCAGGGTCATTGATCAGCACGGGACCGACCACGGAGCCGTTCGGTCGGTGATCGACAACCCGGCCAGCGATCTGCTTGAACTCGACGATGGTCGTCTGGTCCCAGCAGTGTTCGTAGTGGGACACGTCTCCGGCGAAGAGGTCCGGGTGGAGGTTCCAGGAGGCCTGCTGGACGACAGCGGGATGTGACCGTGCGTACCGAGGTGTTCACCCTGTTCCCGGAAATGATCGACGACTATGTCGGACGAAGCATCCTGGGCCGGGCAATCGATGCCGGGAACCTGGAGGTCTGCTGCCACGACCTGAGGCTCGCCACTGTCGACGTCCACCGCACCGTCGACGACAGCCCGTTCGGCGGCGGCGCCGGAATGGTGTTGATGCCCGAACCGGTGTTTGCCGCGGTCGAGGCCGTCTCACCGGTCCGGCCGTTGATACTGCTCGGGCCGGGTGGACGGCAGTTCGACCAGGGGGTTGCGACCGAACTGGCGGATCTCGATGGCTTTTCGCTCCTGTGTGGTCGCTACGAGGGCGTCGACGAACGGATTCGGACAGACCTGTGCGACGACGAGATCTCAGTCGGCGACTACGTGCTGGCAGGCGGAGAGTTGGCCGCCCTCGTGGTCATCGAGGCTGTGGCAAGGTTGCAGCCGGGTGTCCTCGGGAACGACGAGTCCGCTCTCGACGAGTCACACTCGGCGGGTCTGTTGGAGCATCCGCATTACACCCGCCCCGCCGACTTTCGTGGCCTCGAGGTACCCGACATCCTGCGATCGGGGGACCATGCCCGGGTCGGACGTTGGCGTCGAGCCGCCTCGCTCGCCCGAACTATCGCGGTGCGCCCGGACCTGATCGACAGGCGGGGCGGTGTCAGTGACGAGGAACAGGCGCTCCTGGCCGAGTTCGACCTTGAATCCTGAACCGAATATGACCGGGGTCACCGGTGGCGTCAGGTTCGGCGGCGCCTATGCTTGTCGCCCGGTCCCGGTGCTTGATCCCGGTTCCATCCAGATTCCAGTCCCTTCCGGAACGAACCGTTCAAGGACGAGCCATGCAGCCCACAGATCTCGTTGACAGCCAGAACATCCGCGACGACGTGCCCGACTTCGGTCCCGGCGACGCACTCAAGGTCCACGTCCGTGTGACCGAGGGTAACCGTCAACGTGTGCAGGTGTTTGAGGGCGTGGTGACCCGCCGTCAGGGAAGCGGTATCCGCGAGAGCTTCACAGTGCGCAAGGTCAGCTTCAGCGTCGGAGTGGAACGGACCTTCCCGATCCACTCCCCTGTCATCGACCACATCGAGGTGATGAGCCGGGGAGACGTCCGCAGGGCCAAGCTCTACTACCTGCGTGACCGCATCGGTAAGAAGGCCAAGGTGAAGGAGAAGCGGGACTTCTGATCCGCCGGTCCCGCCCTTGGTGGTCTCTGCGGGCCGCCAGCGGGCGACCGACCATCACACCTGTCACAGCCTCTACCTAGCGTCGCTGCATGGCGATGACCTCAGCCGACGATTTCACCACACCATCCGGCACTGCCGGACACCTGGCCCTGGGGCGATGGGGCGAGCATCTAGCCGAGCGCCACTACCGCAGAGACGGCTACCGGGTGTTGGAGCGAAACTGGCGGTGCGGATCTGGCGAGATCAACCTGATCCTGGAAGGCCGGGGAGCCGTGGTCTTCTGCGAGGTGAAGGCCCGGACCTCACAGGCATTCGGTCACCCTGCCGAGGCCGTTGACCGTAGACGCCAGGGTCGTCTTCGTAGCGCCGCTGTCGAGTGGATGAGAGGTAGTGGGCACTGCGGAACCGTGCGTTTCGACGTTGTCGCAGTGCTGCCCGGCAGGGTCGAAAGACTTGAGGACGCCTTTTGATGCAGGCAAGGGCACCCGACACGCAGGATTCCCGCGTCGGGTCAGGATCGCCTGCCCGTCCAGCAGCCGCGGTGCCAGTGACGCCGTAGGTCGGGTGCCTCGACGGGGACCACCACCATGTGACCCAGACCCGCTGGAATCTCGCGGTGGCAACCGGGACATGTGTAGTTCTTGGTGGCCTGGTAAGGCTGGATGAACCTGACATCCAGTTCGCCGAGAACGCCGGGATCTTCCATGATCAGCCCTCCATCGGTAGGAGCCCGACCCGTCGACACGGCATCATCCGAACAGGGCCCATGCAACGAGGAGTACCGCCACCACAACCACCGATCCGACGTAGGCGAGATCGCTGGGTCGACTTTGCCGGTAGCGCTTCGGGCTGAGTCCCATGGCCCAAGTATCGCCGGTTGATCGCAGGAGCCCACGACATGGTGTCGATAGCCGGCCCGGCCGATGGCCTCCTCTCAGGCTGAGTAGGCCCGCATGGTGGCCTGCCCGGGGGTCGGAGCCCAGTTAGCCGCCGGTACACTCCTCCCCCGGACAGGCACACCGTGTGTCGTCCACGACAGATTCATCCCCACCCACCCACGGTCGCCTCCGGGCGCAGGGCGGGGACGAGAAGAACCGATGGGAAGGAGACCACGACATGGCCGTCGTGACCATGAAGCAACTGCTGGAGGCGGGTGTCCACTTCGGACACCAGACCCGCCGCTGGGACCCGAGGATGCAGAGGTTCATCCACGGCGAGCGGTCGGGTATCTACATTATCGATCTTCAGCAGACCCTCGAGCGGATCGAATCTGCGTACAAGTTCACCCGTGACCTGGTGGCCGACAACGGTCGTGTGCTGTTCGTTGGAACCAAGCGCCAGGCCCAGGATCCCATTCAGTCCTTTGCCGAGAAGTGCGGAATGCCCTACGTGAACCAGCGTTGGCTGGGCGGCATGCTCACCAACTTCCAGACCATCTCCAAGCGTGTGGGCAAGATGCAGGAGTACCAGCGTATGCGCGACTCCGGTGAGTTCGAGGCAATGCCCAAGAAAGAGGCCCTGCTCATCTCACGCGAGCTCGAAAAGCTCCAGAGGAACCTTGGTGGAATCCAGGAAATGGAGTCGCTCCCCGACGCCATCTTCGTCCTCGACACGGTGAGGGAGCACATTGCCGTGACCGAGGCCAACAAACTCGGCATCCCGGTGATCGCCTTGGTCGACACCGACTGCAACCCCGATGTCATCCAGCACCTGATTCCCGGCAACGACGACGCCATCCGGTCAGGGGGCCTCCTGTGCCGCATCATCGCCGATGCGGTCGAGGAGGGACGCTTCATATTCAACTCCCGTCAGGGTAGCGACGATGGACCATCGCTGAGAGCCGAGGACAAGGCTGTCGAGCAGGCCCAGGCCCGTGACGAGGCGGCGACGGCAGCAGCCGAGCGTGAGGTACGTGTTGTCGAGGCTGCGCCCGTTGAGGAGTCGGCCCTCGAGGCTGAGGAGCCGGTTGTCGAGGCTGCGCCCGTTGAGGAGCCGGCCCCTGAGGCTGAGGAGCCGGTTGTCGAAGAGCCCGCCGCCGAGGTTGAGGCCGACGACACCACCGAAGGTGAGGTCACGACATGACCGAGATCTCAGCCGGGGATGTAAAGGCCCTACGGGATGCCACGGGTGCCGGGATGATGGACGCAAAGAGGGCGTTGGTCGAGGTTGACGGAGACTTCGATGCAGCCACCCAGCTGCTGCGCGAGAAGGGCCTCGCAAAGGCCGCGACCCGATCTGATCGCCAGAACGTCGAGGGAGCGGTCAGCATCGCCACCGGAGACGGTCGGGCGGCGTTGGTCCACCTCAAGTGCGAGACAGACTTCTCGGCCAAGTCCGAGGGGTTCCTGTCCCTGGCCAATGAGATGGCCCAGGCGGTGCTTGCGGGCGGAGAGACAGCAGTGGAGGCTCTTGCCCCGGCGCTCGACGACCTCCGCCTGGCGGTCAAGGAAAACGTGGAACTGGGCGAGGCCTGCCTTGTCGAGGCATCTGGTGACGCCAGCCTCGACACCTACCTCCACCTCCAGGACGGACGCGGTGTCAACGGCGTGATCGTCGAAGGCCGGGGAGTCGACCAGGAGACCCTCCACCAGGTGGCCCTGCATGTTGCTTTCGCAAAGCCGTCGGTCCTCAACCGCGACGACGTCGACCTTGATCGGGTCGCAACCGAAAGGGCCGCCCTGCTCGAGATCACCAAGGCCGAGGGCAAGCCCGAACAGGCATGGGAGAAGATCGTCGAGGGCCGCCTTACCGGATGGTTCCGCGAGATGGTCCTCCTGGAACAGGGCCTCCACGGCGATAAGGTGAAGGTTGCGGACTCACTCAACGGCGGCACGATCATCGGCTTCACTCAGGCGTACCTGGGAGTCTGAGGCATGGGCTCCGGAACCGACCTACCTGGTGGCAAGGCCCCCGCCCGTTGGGACAGGGTGATCCTGAAGGTCTCAGGCGAGGCCTTCGCAGGTTCAGACGGATTCGGAATCGACGGCGAGATCGTCGGTCAGATTGCAGCCGAGATCGTCTCTGTCCGCACCGAGTTCGACGTCGACCTTGCCGTCGTGGTGGGTGGTGGAAACATCTGGCGTGGAATGTCGGGTGCCGGGGCCGGAATGGACCGTGCCCAGGCTGATTACATGGGCATGCTGGCCACGTCAATCAACGCACTCGCCCTCCAGGACACGCTTGAGCAGTTGGGCCAGCCGACACGGGTCCAGACAGCGGTCCACATGGCCCAGATTGCCGAGCCGTACATCCGTCGACGGGCCGTCAGGCACCTCGAAAAGGGTCGGGTCGTTATCTTCGCAGGCGGAACAGGAAACCCGTTCTTCACGACCGACACCGCAGCGGCGCTTCGGGCCGTCGAGATGGAGGCCGGAGCCGTCCTCAAGGGAACGCATTCAGGGACCGACGGGATCTACACGGCTGATCCGCTGCTGGACCCCTCTGCCACCCTCCTCGACGAGGTCACCTACCTCGATGTCATCCAGAAGGGTCTCAAGGCGATGGATGCCACGGCGATCACACTGTGCATGGACAACAACATGCCGATCGTGATGTTCGACCTGATGAAGACCGGAAACATCCGGTCCATCCTCGCTGGGGAGTCCGTCGGTACGCTGGTCTTCTGAAAGAGGGAGTTCTGTGAGCGACGAGATGATCATGATGGTCCTCGAGGGGACCACCGAGAAGATGGCCGATGCCGTAGCCCACACGCGCCGCGAATTCTCGACAGTCAGAACCGGTCGTGCCTCGTCGGGTCTTGTCGAACGCCTGACGGTCACCGCGTACGGAGTCGACATGCGCATGCAGGAGCTGGTCAGCTTTTCTGTGCCTGAGGCGCGACAGTTGTTGATCACCCCACATGATCCGGCAAACGTTCCGGCCATCGAAAAGTCGATCATGACAGCCGACCTGGGTCTCACCCCGAGCAGCGACGGACGCACGGTCCGCCTGGTGTTTCCCGACCTGACCGAAGAACGACGTCGGAATCTGGTACGAATGATCAACACCATGGCCGAAGAAGGTAAGAACCACCTTCGTGGACTGAGGCGAAGTGCCCGAAAGGACCTCGAGGATTACGGGGGCGAAGGGCACGTTTCCGAAGACGACATCAAGTGGGCCGAAAGCCAGTTGGACGACCTGATCCACAGCCATGAGGGTCAGGTCGAGCAGGCTCGCTCAGCCAAGGAGGACGAACTGCTCGAGGTGTGAGCCTCGACAGGTGGTCCAGACAAGTTCAACGGGAGGTTCCGTGGACGAACAACAGAACCCGACAGTCGGGCAGCCAGAGCAGGTCTTTGAGGAGATCCGCATTCTGGGCCTCGAGACGGCAGACGACAGCGTCGAGCCCGGTCGATCCGTGTTCGACGAACAGTCGACAGGTCAGGATCTTCCACACTGGACGGAGCAACCGACAGCAACCGACACCACCTCGTCGGGTTCATGGTCGGCTCTCGACGACTCCCCGAAGTGGGCTGATCAGGTGCCGGCAGACCATGAGTCCCAGCAACCGGTGGGAATGATCGACAAGTCGGATGCAGCCGCCCTGTTCTTCGAGGACGATCCGGCTGGCCCGGGTGTGGGAGGTATGGAGTTCAATCCGCCACTGATGCCGCCGGAGAACCCGCAGCAATCTCAGGCGGCGCCAGCGGTGGCAACTGCGGCAAGGCCTGAGGCGCCCGCACGACGGCGGCCCGCTGGCGGCGGTGGCATGGGTGGCGGTGGTCGCAGCGACGCCCGCGACATGCCGATGGCGATCGTCACCGCCATAGCGCTCGGTGCGCTGGCCCTGATTGCGTTCAAGCTGGGCACCGACGCGACCCTCGCCCTGGTTACCGTCGTCCTGACGCTGGCGGCAGCCGAGTTCTTCCTTGCCGTGCGTCGAGCCGGATATCAGCCGGCCTCGCTGCTCGGGATCGTCGCTGTCGCAGCCCTGAGCCTTGCTGCCTACTGGCGCTTCGAGGCGGCCATCCCGCTTGTGCTCGGGCTGACAGTCCTGTTCTCGCTGCTCTGGTACCTGACGGGTATTGACCGGGACGCTCCGATGCTGAACGTCTCGGTAACGATGTTCGGGGTTCTCTACATAGGCCTGCTCGGGTCCTACGCAGGCCTGATGTTGAGCGACCCGAACGGCGTTGGCATGCTGTTGGCCGCCGTCTTGGTCACCGTTGGCTATGACACCGGAGGGCTTCTGGTCGGGAGGTTGGTTGGGCGAACCCCGCTGGCGGCCGTCAGCCCGAACAAGACGATGGAGGGCCTCATCGGTGGCATGGGCGTCGCCTTCGCCGTAGCGGTGCTCGTCGTGGGGCGTATCACCCCGATGGGCCAGGCACCCGGCGACCTGGGCTCGGCATTCGTGCTCGGTGTGGTCGCCGCCCTCGCTGCGCCGCTGGGCGACCTCTGCGAGTCGATGATCAAGAGAGACCTCGGCATCAAGGACATGGGAACTGTCTTCCCCGGCCATGGCGGCTTCCTCGATCGGTTCGATTCGCTGCTGTTCGTCCTGCCGGCCACGTACTACACGGCGCGCCTGCTGGACCTCTTCGCCGCCTGAGCCGGACCACCCGATCCGGCGGCGGCCACCTGAAGCCACCTCAACCAGATGCCAGCGACCACAGTCGCCGTTCTCGGGTCAACTGGATCCATTGGCACCCAGACCCTCGACATCGTCGCTGCCCGACCCGATGACTTCAACGTCGTGGCCCTCGGGGCGGCCAGGTCAGCTGATCTGCTCGTCGAGCAGGCCGCCACATTCCGGCCCAGAGTTGTCGCCGTCGCCGATCCAGACGTGGCTGTCGACGTGGCCACCAGAGTTCCAGCCGGCATTGAGGTCCTATCAGGACCCGAATCCCTTGCAGAGGCCGCAGTGGTCGCCAACGTGGCTGTCAATGGCATCGTGGGGTTCGCCGGGCTGCCCGTCACGCTGGCAGTTCTGGAGGCAGGCAATCGACTGGCGCTGGCCAACAAGGAATCCCTCATTGCCGCCGGGCCGGTTGTGCGCAGGGCCCGTCAGACTCCAGGGGCCGAGTTGTTGCCGGTCGACAGTGAACACTGTGCAATCCACCAGTGCATGCGTGCCAACGACAACCCGGAACGCGTTGACCGGATTGTCCTCACAGCCTCGGGTGGCCCGTTCCGAGGCCGTTCCCTGTCCGACCTGGAATCGGTGACCGTCGAGGATGCCCTGGACCACCCCACCTGGTCGATGGGCCCGAAGATCACCGTTGATTCGTCGACCCTCATGAACAAGGGGCTGGAGGTGATCGAGGCGCACGAGCTCTTCGGCACCGGGTATGACCAGATTGATGTGGTCGTCCACCCGCAATCGATAGTCCACTCGATGGTCACCTTCACGGACGGTGCCACGATCGCCCAGCTCTCCCTTCCCGACATGAGGCTCTGCATGGGATACGCACTGGCCTACCCGGACCGCCTCGACCTGCCCTTCGGCGAAGTCGACTGGGTGGACCTGAACCGGCTCGACTTTGAGATGCCCGATCGCAGGGCGTTCCCGTGCCTTGACCTGGCGTATGCGGCGGGGAGGCTCGGAGAGACGGCTCCGGCATGGCTTAGTGCAGCTAACGAGGTTGCCGTCGAGTCCTTCCTGGCGGGGGATCTGGCGTGGGCTGCGATAGCCGAGGTGTTGGCCGAGGCCCTCAACTCCTGGCCTGGTGGGGTCGCCGACAGCGTCGAGGCGGTGCTTGACGCCGATCGACGGTCGCGTGAGGCGACCAGCATGCTGGTCGCACGAGCCAGGTGAGCACTCTCGTCCCCGAGGGTGACCGGTTGGCCCGGTTGCTGCTGCTGACCGGCGCACTGGTTGCCCTGGGCCTGCTCGGCAGCGTGTCGACGATCGTTGTCGTGCTGTCCTTCGTCTCCATGCTTGTGTTCCACGAACTAGGCCACTATCTGGCGGCCCGGTGGACCGGAATGCAGGTAACCGAGTTCTTCATCGGGTTCGGACCGAGGCTCTGGTCGGTTCAGCGGGGAGAGACCGAGTACGGGATCAAGGCCATACCGGCCGGTGCATACGTGCGGATCACCGGAATGAGCAACCTGGAGACGGTCTCTCCGGACCTCGAGCACCGTACGTACCGGGCCCAGTCGTATCCGAGGAGGATGGTGGTGGCCGTGGCGGGTTCAGCAACCCACTTCCTGGTGGCGGTGCTGCTCCTGGCGACGCTCTTCGGTGCCCTCGGCCGACCCGACCCCATGGCATGGAAGGTCGCCGAGGTGGTGGCCGGGTCGACCGCTGACGAGATCGGCGTCCTACCCGGCGACAGGATCCTGTCGGTTGCCGGCGTGGAGACCCCCGGGTTCGACTCGTTCGGCCGGGTAGTCCGCGTGGTTCCATCCCACACAGTCGAGATCGTCGTGGAGCGCGACGGCGTCCGCACCGAACACCTGGTCGTCATGGGCGAACGCCCCACACCGGTCGGAACCATGGAGGGCTTCTTCGGGATTGGTGCCGAATACCCGATGAGGAGGGTCGGCCCGGCTGAGGCGTTGACCGATGCTGTGAGCCAGTTCGTAGACCTGGTGGTAATCTCGGTGGAGGGTCTGGCCCGGTTCTTCACCCCCGGTGGGCTGGCAGGCTTTGTAGGTGGAGCGGTGGATGGCGGTGGCCCCGACACCGGAATCGCCGTGGCCTCCGGCACCCCGGACGATGCCAGAATGCTGTCGATCTACGGGGTTGCGAGGCTTGGGGGAGTGGCCCTTGAGAGTGGGCTTGCGAACTTCCTGTGGTTCCTCGTCCTCGTGAACGTGTTCGTGGGAGTCTTCAACCTGGTGCCGCTGCTTCCCCTTGACGGTGGACACGTGGCCATTGCAACCTACGAACGTCTCCGCTCCCGGGGCGGTAGGCGCTACACGGCTGATGCGGCGAAGCTGATTCCGCTCACATGGGCCGTGGTGACCCTTCTCATCGGGGTGGCCCTCGTTGCCCTCTACCGGGACATCGTGGACCTGCCAGACTTCGGTTGAACACACCGGTAGCCTCCGTGGCGTGGAGGTTCAATCGACGTTTCCCCGGCGCGATACACGTCAGGTGATGGTTGGTGACGTCCCCGTCGGTGGCGGTGCGCCGATATCGGTCCAGTCGATGACGGTCACCAGGACCGCCGACCACGAGGCCACCCTCCAACAGATCTACGACCTGGCTATGGCGGGGGCCGACATCGTGCGGTGCACCTGCAACGAGATAGAGGCTGCCGAGGGACTCGCCCGAATCGTGCCTAGGTCGCCCGTGCCGATCGTCGCCGACATCCACCACAATCACAAGATGGCCCTGGCGGCGCTGGAGGCTGGTGTCCATTGCCTTCGCCTGAACCCCGGCAACATAAAGAGCCCCGACCACATCAGGGCGGTGGCTTCCGAAGCCGGGGACCGTGGCGTTCCCATCAGGATCGGCGTGAACGGCGGGTCGCTCCACCCTGACCTGTACCACAGGTACGGCGACACCGTCACAGCAGAGGCAATGGTCGAGTCGGCTCTGACCGAGATCGGATACTTCGCTGAGGTGGGGTTCGACAAGATCAAGATTTCCGTGAAGGCATCCAGCGTGCCGCTGATGGTCGATGCCTACCGACAACTCGCCGAGGTGACCGAGTACCCACTTCATCTGGGTGTCACAGAGGCGGGGCCCCCTCCAGCGGGCCTGATCAAGTCGTCGGCCGGCATCGGGGCGCTGCTTGTCGAGGGCATCGGAGACACCATCAGGTACTCGCTGACAGCCGACCCGGTACAGGAGGCCCGTGCCGGTCGCCAGTTGCTCGAGGCGCTCGGCCTGCGCGACCGCAACAACGTGGACCTGATCGCCTGTCCCAGTTGTGGTCGTGCCGAGGTCGACGTGATCTCCCTTGCCGAGGAGGCTATGGAGGCCTTTGCCGATCGCGAGATTCCACTCCAGGTGGCCGTCATGGGCTGTGTCGTGAATGGACCCGGCGAGGCCCGCGATGCCGATCTGGGGATAGCAGCAGGCAACAAGCGCGGCCACCTGTTCGTGAAGGGTCGAAACGTGGCTGTTGTTCCCGAAGATGAGATGGTTGACACCCTTGTGGAGTGGGCCGAGTTGATCCACGGTGACGGGGTCGAGGCGGCCCTTGCCAGGGTCGACACGGAGTTGGCCACCAGGGAGGCGGAACTGGACCGCAGGCGTCTGCTCTCCGATCAGGGTGAGGACGCCAACGACACGGGCGCCGTGATCGAGGCAATCCGACGACAGTCGGTCTGATATCTGGCGGTCCCGTGGGGTCGGCTGTCCCTGAGCGCACCAGCCCCACCTCAGGTATGATTACTGGTCGCGTGCATCGTTCGTGTTCGACGACGAGGCGTGGGCTTTGCCCACGCCTTTCGTTTTCGGTGATGGTCGGTGCGTGCAGAGAACGACGAGGCGAAACAACAGGAGAGGAGGAGCCGTGGGTGTGACCGATCGAGTGGACATCATGGCTGCCCCTCTGTGCGAGCGTGTCGGGGTCGAGCTGGTCGACGTCGAGTTCGAGGGCGGAATCCTGCGGCTCACCATCGACCATCCCGACGGGGTCGGCATGGAATCGATTGCAAGCGTCACCCGTGAGGTGTCGCGTGCCCTTGACCACGATGACCCAATTGGGCCCTCCTACACCCTTGAGGTAACCAGTCCCGGACTTGAGCGCCGCCTGAAGCGCCCTGCCCACTTTCTCAAGGCACTCGGCGGCCAGGTGACCCTCAAGACCCGACCTGGAGTCGAGGGCGAGCGCCGGCTTCTCGGTGCGTTGGAGGCTGCCGATGCGCAGGGGGTCTCGATCCGTTCAGCCGATGGGGCACTTCGATCCCTCGGTTACGACGACATCCTTCAGGCCCGCACTGTCTTTGACTGGACTCCGGAGCCCAAGTCGGCTCGGCGGGGGAGTAGCGGCGACAGTCGGCTTTCCGCTCCTCCAGAGGACTCGACGGTAGTTGGAGCAGCGACTGCCAAGAGCACTGAGAGAAAGGTCGGGACATGAACCCCGAATTGATGGAGGCCCTTCAGGCCCTTGCCGGAGAACGCGGCATCACCCTTGACACGCTCTTCGCTGCGCTGGCAGATGCCCTCGAGTCGGCGTACAAGAGGATGCAGGGAGCCCATGAGTTCTCATGGGTGACGATCGATCCCGACACCATGGAGATCCGGGTCTTCGCCCAGGATCTCGACGACGAGGGCGAGCCGGTCGGTGAGGAATACGACGTCACGCCCGACGACTTCGGCCGCATAGCCGCCCAGACAGCCAGACAGGTCATGACCCAACGGATCCGTGAGGCAGAACGCGACCTCAAGTACGAGGAGTACGCGGGACGTGAGGGAGACATCGTTACGGGAATGATCCAACAGACCGACGCCCGGTACACCCTCCTCGACCTTGGTCGGGTCGAGGCACTGTTGCCGCAGGCCGAGCAGGTTCCCTTCGAGCGACCTGAGGCAAACACCAGGCTGAAGGCCTACATAGTAGAGGTACGCAAGACGGCCAAGGGCCCCCAGATCGTGGTCAGCCGTACCCACCCGGGTCTCATCAAGCGACTCTTCGAACTGGAGGTACCTGAGATCGCCGATGGTGTGGTCGAGATCAGGGCCTGTGCCCGCGAACCCGGACACCGGACAAAGATCGCTGTGGGTTCCAATGACCGCAACGTGGACCCGGTTGGCGCCTGCGTCGGTGCCCGGGGTGCAAGGGTCCGGATGGTCGTCAACGAGTTGCGCGGTGAGAAGATCGACATTGTCCCGTTTTCGGAGGACCCCGCCGACTTCGTGATGAAGGCCCTTTCGCCAGCCAAGGTCAAAGAGGTCCTCATTGACGAGGAGACCGGAACGGCGACCGTGATCGTGCCCGACTACCAGCTTTCCCTCGCCATCGGCAAGGAGGGCCAGAACGCGCGGTTGTCGGCCCGGATGACCGGTTGGCGTGTCGACATCAAGAGCGAGACCCAGGTGGCCGAGGAGGCCGCATACGCCGACATTGAGTGGGCAGAGGGCGAGTGGATCCTCGATGAGGCCACCGGCGAGCAGGTTTGGCGACCTGCTGAGGGAGGCCCGGCGGTATCGGCCGGTCAGTGGACCGAGGCGGCCGTTGCCGACGAGGGGCCTGAACCCGATGAGGCTGTGGTCGAGGCTGAGGCTGCAGGTGACAGTGAACCGGAGGCCGACGATGAGGCTTCTGACGATTCGGTTCCCGGTGATGGGCCAGCATCAGATGAGGCTGAAACACCTGCCGGCGACAGCGACACCGAGTCGGAGCCGCAGGCATAGCCCCCGAACGGACCTGCATCGGTTGTAGGCAGAGGGCGCCGGTGGTCGATCTGGCACGCATCTCGTGGAGCGACACCGCCGCTGCACCCGTGCTTGACATCCGGGGATCAGGTAGAGGTGCCTGGCTTCACATCGACACTGACTGCGCCGCGCTCACAGGACCTGAGGCCCTTTCCAGGGCTCTCAGGCGGCCAGTTGACCGTGCTCAGGCTGACAACCTTCTGGCCGGGTGGCCTACGATGGTGGTGCGGAGGCCCTCATCGAAAGGGTGATCGGGGTCGCTGGCCGATAGCGTCAGTGGCCGGTCCCGCCCACAGGCCCGGGGTGCCGTACCCCTGAACCGGTAGGGCAGGTCTGAACCGGAACTTCCGTCCAGCAAGCCCTCGATTCGACAGGACATCAGAACCACAGTGCCGAAGAACATCCGCGTCTACGAGTTGGCGCGAGAACTTGGGATGACCAACGCGGAGGTCCTGGACCTCTGCAATTCCCTCGGAGTAGGAACGAAGAGCCACTCCTCGGGCATGGTCGAGCCCCAGGCGGACCGGGTCCGGCGCAAGGCCGTGAGGGAGGGCCTCACGCGCGACGAACAGCCAGAGGAGCCCGGAGCCAAGAAGCCGGCACGGAAGAAGAAGCCTGAGCCGGTGCCTGAGCCGGTGCCTGAGCCGGTGCCTGAGCCGACTCCA